>JGI10211J14876_10000852_pt1 | contig 13256 bp, 9 predicted proteins | sample Etolagsediment_FD_14876 | JGI IMG/M metagenome (IMG submission 14876)
ACCTGTAAATTGTTCTAAATTTAATGTTTCTCCAGATAATTTATAATCAGCAAATGAATCAATAGTTCCCTCTTGTTCAATTATTAAATCACCAGATATTCGAGTTGTTCCCGATAAATTTAATGTATCGCCTGTAGTTTGTTCAAACTTACTATTATCTAAATTTCTTTTAGTATCAATCATTTTATCAAAATATTATATAAATAAATACTTAACAATTATAGTGGGTTTACGATATTCCAAAAATAATTATTATATATAAATGTAAATGAACCATAATCAGTATTAATTACCCCAGATGTTTCATTATTAATCAAATTACCATTACCATGAACAGTTATTGGGTATGTTCCAGCATTACCGCTTATATCTGCCACCACTACTCTTTTCTGACCAGATTCTGGTGTATCATAGAGATACACATTAGTAGAACCAGTAGTACCAGAAACACCACTAATTCCTACATATTCATCATATTGTGCCACATAAAATGTTGACCCAGATGTAACACCAGTAACATTTTTCACTGTTAGACTTGTTGCACCAGAAGCAGCACTAGTATGAACAACCACATTATCACCAACAACACATACATTTGTATCACCACTTCCAATAATTTTTCTATATTGAAATGTGTTTCCATCCATACCACTATACACACCAACACCTAAAGACCCAATATTTTCACCTTGATATGTTGAAGCTGATAGGTAAATAAATGCTTCATCTTCTCTAAAATTAACTAAATTAGGTGTTTCACTTTTAAATGATCTAAATTTCAATAAATTATCTTCAGTAAAGGAATATGGTCTTACACCTATTGTAATTGTATCACCTGTAGTTATTGAACCTTCAACAGCATTAACTACTGCATTTGTCCCATTATTATATACTGTACTATCAGTCCAACTCGTATTTGCATAAGGTAATGATGTACCACCAGTATAATAACGAGGTAAATCAGTAGTTTGAAAAGTACCTATCAATTCAGATACATCACCATCAATAAATGTCCAACCAAGTAAATCAGACCCTGAAACATATTCACTCCAAATCCAAGATTTACTAGTGCCAGTACTATAATATGCACGTTTATTTATACCATCAGAAGGTGTACCAACATGAATAATCCCATCACTACCCCTATAATAATTATTATATAAACAAACATAATCCCCATCAAAACTATCATCAGCCAATTGGTCAATAGGTAATGATTGTAAACCATTAAAACCACTAAAATATCCAAGATTAGTAGCACCACTAATATAATCACAAATAATACCAAATTTCACAACAAGATCAACATCATCAACACCATCTTTATACCAATACTCGATATTATTAACTAAAACAGTTAACCCAACATATCTTTCACTTATTGGTAATTCAGCATTTGCTGCACTTGCTGATAAATATGAGGTATTACCACTACTTAAATACTTAGAATCAATTGGTTTACCTGCTTTTATTTTTATATTGTCATTTAAAATTATTCCCATTTTGTTTAAGTATTTCTAAATTCAATTATTTCGGTTAATTCAGTTTGATAATTACTAATGTATAATTGATATGTTTGACCACTCCAATATGTGGTAGACACACCAGTAACAGAATCTAAATCAGGAAATAAATTACCACCAGAAGACACCGAACCACCAATATTACCATTATTTATTGTATCAACATACCATTTAGTTTTAAACGTACTAGCAGTTGGAATTGCAAACCATATATAATCATCATTAGTACTATTATAATCAATACTAATTGTTCCATCGCTTGTTTCAAGAACACTTGTTCCACCAGTAATTAATGCTGCTGTAGATGATGGTCGATTAAGACCTGCACCAACACCACCACTTGCTACCTTACCATAAAAATATGGATAAATACCAGTAATTGTCAGTGTTGACCCTGTTGTAACACCAGATGGTAATGCAGTACTATATGTACCACCAGTACTATTCAATGGTTGTTCACCTTGACTATAATAAACATTATTTAAAATAGTATTACTACCACCAGTAATACTAAATGAAATATCATATACTGAATTTCCAGTATATGTAATACCTTGTATTATGTATTCATAAGTAATCGCCTCACCACTCGTAAAACCACTTGTTCCATATGGTGGTGTTATTGAACCTCTATCAAATACCGAAGTACCCGTTATATTTATAATATCACCAACCTGATAAATTAATGTTGTTGGGTCAATACTAAATGTGCTTGATGGTTGTGTTATTGTTGGATATAATGTAGGAACTAACATATCATGAAGAATATCAACAATTTGTTGATTATATAAATAATAACCAGTTCCAGTAACACCACTTACATTACCAGTAATACCACCAACATCAACACTAGCATGTTCATCATAAGGATAAAATCCACTACCACCAGCAGTTGCTCCAGAAGCTAAAACAATTTTTTGTAGATCATGTCTGTAAGTTAAAACATACATATTGGTTGATGAACTTGCACCACTTGCCGTAACAATAATATTACCACCAGCATCATTTGATAATGTAAACCCACTAGTTGACAGTATTTGAGTCTGACCAGATAATCCTAATAATACATCTGTTGTTTGTTTAAACTGTAAGTTCTCCAAATTTGGACGACTAAAAAAACTCATATATTTATTATTTTTTGTTAAATTTATTTAAATTTCCTTGTAACTAACTGACCGTACCCCTAGTTACCAAATTCAAACTTTTTAGTTTGAATTCATTTATAATAAATACAAAAGTTTTAAATTAAAATCATCATTAACAAAAAAAACCCGTAAGAAATTTCCTACGGGTTTTCATAAAACAAAATATGTTTTACTAATTCATTATAATATGTGAAATTTAATTTACATACTAAATTTATCTTGTTTCCTAGCTTTACGTCTTAATTCATTTACTTCTCTAAAAGCATTTGGATTAAACGTTTCTTTTTTTACAATCGATACCAAATGATTAAATTCGTTTTCAGTAATAACCTGACCAACATAACCATCATTCTTTAACACATAACTTTTTGCTCTTGAAGTACTACTATTCCCCTCAGAATCTAATGTAGCATCAAATGTAAATTCAAGAAGTTCTTGAACTTTTTCATGTACACTTAAAGTAATATTTTCTTTAGTTTTCTTTAATGCTTTTTCCATTAAATCAAGAAAATGTTCACGATTACTTTTTTTCAAGTTATTATATGTATCAGTAAATTCTTGTTTCGATGTTTTATCTTTCACTTCAGATATAATTGCAAGCGAACCATAACAATCACGAATCATCATATCCCATACTTGTTCGGCATAACTAAACGATGGGAATTTATCAATAGCAACAATTTCTTCATCAATTAATACTATAATACCAATCAAATTTTTTGGTCTTTCAAAATGAGCAATAAATTGTTCAAGTTTTTCATCATACTTTTCGAAATATTTATTCAAATAATTACCAGTACTAGAAACAGTGTCTTTACCCAATTTTTCAATAGCTGGATAAATTCTTGAATAATCACCATTTTCACCAATATTATCGAACAACATTTCACGCATACTAACTGGTATCATACGAAATTCTTGAGAATTTCTAAAATGACCTGTTTCAGAACCTTGAACACATCCAGCATCATGATAAGTAACAGTTTTATTCTTATCAATATAACCACCTTTAATCATTGCATGATTTTGCGCTTTTTGTTTTGTGATAACTGCCATTTGTGTTGGAACTATCACTTCCTTATTTTCTTTATTAGTCAAATCCATTTGACCATAAGAACTATTACTTGATACCAACGCAGTCAATGGATTAGCAAAACGAGTATCCAATGAATATTCAGCGTCTGTTGTTAAACAAACAATCTGCATGTTCATAATTGATTGAACAATTATATTTCCATCCACATCCTTAACTGGACGACAACCTTTTAATAGTTCTGTAAAATCTCTTGTATTCATATCGCTAAATTTTTATGCGTTTACACTTATTTTATTATTTCTCTTAACTGATGATGTTGAAATACTCAACACTTGATTTTCCAACCAACGTTTTGTATCAATTTCAAGTAGTCTTGCTTGAATTTGTGGTTGTATTGCTACTGGATTATTAACTGCCATTGTAACAACATCTGAACCTAATTTCCTAACATCAGCACCCATTTCAGCACTAGTTATTGGTGAAATTTGATATATTGGGATATTGCTTCCAGATTCATTTCTCCAAATAGAAATTACCTCATTAGTTAAACCATCATATGAATTTTCATATCCATCAGTTAAGATAAAAATTGCATCATATGGTTTTGTTGCATCTTCTTTCTTCAACAACCAAATAAATGTGCTTGCCAAATCAGTAGTCTCACCCTCAGTTTCACAAAAATTAATATTCTTTGTTGACTTAGTTAATACCCTTGCAGTAAAATCTGCAATTGCTCTTGGTGTATTTTTTGATTCTACCTTGTTCCCATTCATTGAATTACTTCTATCTACAATAACACCAATATTTTTATAATAGAAATCTTTAATTTTTTTCTTTTCAGCAAGATTATCAATAGCTATTTTTAATTCTTCTGTCCAACCATTTTCATAACCTGTTTTATATAATGCAAGAAAATCAGTAGCTTTTTCAACATTTACATGTTTTTCAACACCCAATTTTGCTGTTGATTTAGTTTGACGAACTTGTTGATTAATTGATGTCACTTCAACATTTTTTCTGATTAAAGCCTTTGTTGCTTCTCTCTGAATTTTTGTTGACCACATTGAATGATATTGTGGGTGTTTCGTGCTTGAAACCAAACCTATCAATATTTCTTCAGGAACTGTTTTAATTCCATTAATATCGGTTTTTGCTTTTTGATAATCACTTAATAATGGAAAATCAGCCACATTATAATTTAAATTATTATCCATTTTAAATAAAAACATCAATAATTTAAATGCACGAAGTGAATCGCCATTAAAATATTTCAAAATTAAATTATTTGCAATAGACATTTCTTTAGCATCACTAAACAAACCATTATTAACTGCTTGTTTACTAGCAATTGAAATTAAAATGCTTGTCTTTTTTTGACCATAGACATGTTTTAATATTTCAGCAATTTTATTACGATATTTCAATGAATAAAATTCAATATTTGATTGACCCCAAATATATCCAAGTATAATTTTCCTTGTTCTTTCGTTGTTAACTTTTAATTTTTTCAAATCCATAAACAAACGAAGCACATATGGAATACCATTTTCACCAAGATTATTCAATGCAGTTAGAACTGCTTTATCACAAACCCCATTATCATACCAATCAATTGGATTAACAATATTACATGCACCACCTTTTAACGTGTTTTTAAACTCATTTAACAACACTTCAGATATATAACGACCAGTTGCACCCTTTTGAGTTGCAATAATCAATGGTAGCTCCTTTGAGAGATTATATTGACTATTAATCTGTGCACGTATAGCATTCAATTGTTCATCTCTACTGTGATAGTAAGTGGCACTACTCTTAGCACCAGAAGCAATTGTTAAGCCGTCTATCAAAGACTGTTTGATAGAACTAAGCATTCTCTGTGTTAATACCAAATTTTCCATAGTTACATTTTAAACTTTAATTATTAATAAAAATAACATTTACGAACAGTATTATACGTATTCGATTAAATAATGTTACAAAAATTCAAAAAAAAAAATGAGCAAAAATTTCAACGTAATTAAACATCAAATTTCCCGCCCATTGCTCTTTGTTTAAAAAAAACATTACTTCCTTACAAATAAAGGAAAGAAGTGTGATTGTATTTTTTGTACGTTTGTGTCGCCACTATCTGGGCGACAAATTTCAATTTACTGTAAACACAATAAGTTCTTCCATAAAACAAATTTTTTGAAAAAAATCAATATTTTACTATTGATAAAAACCATTTTTAACCTACACATCATTTTACTGATGATTCAAATGTTAGGTGGGGTGATGTTTTTATAAACATCCAAAAAACTTTGGGAATATTTTTAAAGTATTTGTTGCTTTTTGTGTGCAAGTTTTAACGACTTGTGACTTTACCGTTTGTCTATATCCCCAATTTTATTTTTTATTGGTGGGGATAGAAGGATTCGAACCTTCAATAATTACTGTAAACACTTATAGTTTTCCCTTAATATCTTTAACCTATTGAACTGTGTGTTTATGTGAGGCACTACTTGGAATGTAATTTATCAGTTTTACTAGCCTTTTCATGTTCATTCAATTTAGGAATCCGTTTCCATTTTGTTTGGATTCTTAGGTCAAATTGTGGGGAGAATCGGATTCGAACCGATAATCTATTGATTTCAACTCAATTGCTTTAACCTATTACTGTAAACACTAATAGTTCTCTTTTAAAGAGTAATGAGATAGTATTATTTGTTTTTGTTTTTGCTATCTCCCCATTTATTAAATCCTGTAATTTTAATTAATACTTTATGTTTCTCTCTTTTCAGTAGCGTACATATCTCGTTAATCCTAAATTACAGAATTATTTTTTTAAATCTAAGCACCATGCCATTTCATAGGTATTAAAACCGCCAAAATTGGGGGTCTGCTTAAATTTATTTCATTATTTTAAAGAACTTTAAGCCAGTTACGTTTACATAAAGTAAAGAGGCTTTACTGACTATCATGTAGCGGGAGAGGGATTCGAACCCCCGTTAAACCTTATTCAGGACTCCGTGCTTATGAGACAGGTGAGATACCGCTTCTCCATCCCGCAATATATTTTTTATAAAAGGATAGTTTATTTGTTATATGTTGTTTTTACAAAGTTGGATTTGAACCAACGGCATACTGCTTATAAGGCAATCACTCTAACCGACTGAGTTATTTGTTACTGTAATAACAATTAGTTTCCTTTAATATTTTCATCATTTTATATGAACGTTTTGTCCTAAGACGATACAAATGTAAACATTATTTTTTAATATACAACACTTTTTATAAAAAAATTTAAATTATACGTCTGGGATTATAAATACATAAATAATTTCAAAAAGTTTATAAATTTTAATAAATTTTTATTCTTTTTTTGTAACCACTTGATTCTTACGTTCTTCGATTAGTCTATCTCTAATACTAATCTGTTTTGAATATATATCATCAGGGTCAATAAAATCATCTTCGGAAACCTCAACAATTGGTTCAGTATTGTTTTTTAGTTCTACTTTCTCATTTTCAATATTAATTGACTCAACATCTGACTTAACAGTTTCATCCTTAATAAGATTAGCACCTTCTTTAATTGGTTCATTTTCTTTTTTTATCTTATTATATTGCTCCAACATATCATTTAGAGGCTCATTTACTGGTTCATTTACAGTATCATTATTTGCTTTACCAATAATTTCACCTTCAGTAATTTGACTTGCAGCAACATGTACTTTACTCATATTACTTTCTAATTTATCAATATCTGTAGAATCATGATGTTTTTTACCTTGATTTAATTTATCGTATTTATATCTATCATCTTCAATTCTAATTTCCATTGTATCATTATTGAATATACAATTTTCAAAAGTCTGTCCATCAGCAGCAAACCTAGCTTTAATAATTCTAATATTAGCTAATTGTGATACTTTTTGGTCTGGAGTTTTTGCAACACTCATAAAAAAGTGAGCTTTTTGTATTCTTTTAATACTACCACCACTTTGATGTGCTTCAACATATTCAGCATCAAAACCTGAACGATTAGATTGTATTGCAGTCCATGCTGGAATATCGAAATCAGAAGATAATGTCTCAAAACCTTTAATAATGGCAAGTTCAGCTTCATTCCTGTCTGCGGTTTTTTTATGTGATTCAAGACAATCAAGATAATCTAACACCAACATATCGAATTTATAACCAAATTTTTTCTCATGCGATAACATCCAATTACGTACATCAGTAATTGTTGTATTTTCTTGACTAAATTTCTTGATTATTAATTTACCTCTGTTTGTTTCTTTAGCAACACCATGTATGATTTCTTTAATTTTAGCATTTTCAATATCATCATCCATTTTACTTAATGCGACTTTTGACCATATTGTATAATGCTTACGTTTTACCTGATCTTTAGTATCTTCAAATATGATTTGTGCAACATTATATTCACCAAGATATGCTGTATTTGCAATTTTCGTTAAAATTGTTGTTTTACCAACACCACTAGGTGTAAGTATTACACCAATTTCACCTTTACCTAATCCACCACCAGTTAATGAATCTATAACTTCAATACCTGTTGGTATTGTTTTCCTAAATTCTTTTCTCAATGTTCTATCAATATTATCGAAAATTTCCTCACAATCATCACCAACTTCACCAATTAATGATACTTTTTGAAATTTTTCTTCAATTGTAGTTACTGTATGTTTATTTTTTATTTCACCAGATTTGGTTTTATCGATAATAAATTCACCTAATTTTCTATATTCTTGTTGTTTAATGAAATTATTGGTAGCTTTTTGTACTACATCACCATCATTTAATGTTTTTCTATTAATAACATTTTCATTCCATAATTCAACCTGTTTTAAAACACCAAACAATACTTCACTTTCAATTTCATTATTTGGTGCTTTATATCTATTTATTGCTTGGCGTATACTCTTATTTTGATAATTTGGGACTTTTTCAAATTCTCTATAAAATTCAATAATTATAATAAAAAATCTTTTAATGTTTGGGTCATCGAAATATTCAATTGCTAATGATGGTAATACTCTTTCAGCGAATTCTGGTTCAACCAATAATTGCCAAATAAGTTTCAATTGAAATTCATGCCCTAAATATGAAGTAATTGTATTTTCTGATGTTTTACTCATGTTATTAATAAATTATGTATGAAAGTGACTGCTGATATAATTAAAATATCAACAGTTACAACTGAATCTTAAAACTAGTACGTTTTAAGATTTTTCAAAACATTTTGTCGTCTTGAAAATTGGAATTCTCTAATTTCACCAATTGAAAAACCACCATAATTTATCAAATCGTAATCATCCCAAATGTTTTTTAAATCGCTTGTTTTAATTTTAATAAAAATTTCATCAACAATATCATCAACCACATCAAGAACATCTAATGAATATCTTGCAACAGGATTAAAACCATCAACATAAAAAATTCTCTCAACTATTGGTTTTTGATTAATATATAAACCAATTTTACATTCAACACCCCTAATCACCTTATTATTACCATTTGAATCTAAAACCTTATATGTGATAGATTGTGGATTGTATCTCATACTACGTCTTTGTTCGTATGGATACAATTTAATCATATTTTGATTATATTGATAGAAATCCAATTCATCAGAAAATACTGTCTCATAACTATTTTTTGATAATATTTTTTGTAATCGAGTTATTGCGCTTGGTAAAATGTCCCTAATATCAATCGAATATCTAGTAAGTGGGTTAAAGTTATCAGCATTAAAAGCACACTCACATAATAACACACCCTTTTGATGAAGGGTAAACCTAAATTTATTGTTATCTCTCTCTGTCATTATTAAAAATTGATTATTAATATCTATTACAAATATACCTTAGAATTTTATTAAAAGAAAGTCTTTTTTATAAAGTAACTTTATTATTTTTCAGATATTCCATAAGTAATTGTTTCTCATGTGATATGACTGTATAGAATGGTTCAACATATTGTACAAAAGTACTACCATACACACTTAAAAAGTCATCTTCCATCATCATTTTATATAAATTCTTACTTCCCCTATCTTCAGGAGATAATGGTAATTCTAATGATAGTAATGCTTCATCAGCATTTTCATCAAGTAATGGCTCACGTAAATTAACTAATTTAAAATTAGTTTTTAATTGTGGTACACCATTTATTAAATTTTCAAAAACTTTTAATGGTTTCTTTTTATTTAAAACTCTTTCTTTATTCAAAGAATCTGCCTTTTGACAAATTTCTCTAACAGTCATAGTTTTAAACTTTAACTCTGGGAAATGTTTTAAAAGTGTATTTTCACCCATTCCTTTTATTCCATGCACATTATCAGCGGTATCACCACAAAGAATTTTCATAATTAATGCATTAGTATAATGGTGATTAAAATGCATAATATAATTTATTTTAGTCACAGGTTGACTAATATTTGGAAATATGATTGTAATATTTAAATCAAGTAATTGTGCAAAATCTCTATCATTTGAAAATAAAAATATTTCCTCAATATTATTATATTTTAAACAATATGCAGCAATTAAATCATCACCTTCAATATTATCAACTTCAATTTGTCTTAAAAATAATTCTTCAACATATGCTTGAACTCTTAATCTTTGTTTTAATATTGATTCTTCCTTCTCTTTTTCCTTGCGTATTTCAGCAGCAGTTAATTCAATTTTCTTATGCCAATCCTTATTTTTTCGATTTGCTTTATAATCTCTATCAATACGATATCTATAAACACCACCACCTTCACCATCCCAAGCAACAACGACTTTATTAATCATATGTTCCTTAATTAACTTACGTGTTGTGGTTATGAATTGATATAACCCACCAATATGTCCAAATTTCTCAGTGTGTATATCTTTAGCACCATGATATGAACGTTTAAGTAAATAAGAACCATCAATTAATAAAGTACGTATTTTCATTGTTTATTCTTCAGATTTATCTGTTGGTTCTCTATCAATAAGACTTTCACTAAATGTTTCCTCTATAACATTACCATCTTCATCCATTGGCTTTGACTTAAATTCAATATCATCAATAGTTAATGAATCATTATTAAATTTCTTACGGAAAAAAAGTATATGTTCTTTCTTATAAGCATTTTCATTATCCTTATCACCATAAATAAAACCATGTGGTGTTGAAATAATTTTACCTTCTAAAGAAATACCACCCCAATCACCATCAACATGGTTCTTAGCAATATTAACTTTATTTTCAAAACCATAATTTAATTCACGTTTTAATGATGTTGCTGTTACTCTACGAGTTCCATGAGTTAAAATACCACCAAAATGATAACTAAGTCTTGAACCAAAATAAGATACTTCACCACCTTTATGTTTAACAACCTTATTCATTGAATCATACCATATCTTCTGAACTGCTGCAAGTGTTGCTGTATATTCAGAATCAACTTTTCTAGTGCTTGGAATTGCGTGATTAAGTAATGACATAAATGTTTTCTCAAATGCTCCAGCATTCCACATATTATTATCTGAGGTATCTTTTTCTAATGCATCAATTGTTTTTATACAATTTAATGTTCCGAATGAATCAATTGCGATAAATATGTTTCGAGGTAATTCCCCACTTTTTTGCATATCAAGAAAATCATAAATCGCTTTAGATAAATCTTCTATACTTGCCTCTTTTCTATCTTTATTTTGTTTAATTCCGTAATTATCAAGCAAATATTTATTATTAACTAAAAGATATTCACCATCCCAATCAAAACCCATTAATGTTAATCTTTTGTTACCTTCATCAATATTGTTTTCAGTATCAATTATGATTGGGAAATCACCCATTTTCTGTGCATTTACAATTGATTTCATTAATGCTGTTGACTTACCAGTATTGGAATATCCACGAAAAAGTGTTACATATCCTCTTGGAACTCCGGGCATTCCAGTTGCCTCACGTAATCCATCATCAATCGGAATCCAAACTAATGGTTTAGATGGAACTTTATCAGCACCAATTTTTTTCTTAAAATTATCTAATGAGAATTTTTTTTTGGGTGTTGGTTTGCGCACCTTATCATTTGTAGGCACAGTAATTGTTTTTTTTGCCATATAATTCTTTTTATATTATTAAAAAAGGGAAAATAAATCCCCTTTTTTAATTATCATTATTTTTTAAAATGGTAAGTCATCATAATTATCTGAATCGTTATCAGATGTATCATCAGCAGGTACAGTATCTATAGGTGTAGTAGCAACTGGCTCAGTTTCCGCTAATACTTGCGCTTTAGGTTTAGTTTCCGCTAAAGCTTGTGCTCCAACATCCATTGCATCATCCTTATATTCAGTCACTTTAGATTCAGTAATTGTACCAATAGTAACATTATTATTAGTATGTGTTGCAGTAAGATCAGATGCTTGCTCAAAATTCTTATCAGTATCAGCATCAAGATTACGACTACGATTATTTGCTAATTCTTCCAAATCTGGACGACCCGGGAATACCCAACGTTTATTATTTTGGTCAGAATCATCCCAATATGGACTTGTACCACTAACAAGCATCTCTAAATACTCATGAGGTGTAACATTAGGTGCTTTTTTTGGTAAAAACACATCTCTCCAACTAATATCATCATCCAACCATTCTCTTGCGATTATTGGGTCTGTATGTAGCTTAGATTTACCTCGATATGTGATAGCTGAAATGGTTTTATATACATGACCATTAAATTCACTGTCAGCCATCATAATAGTTAAATCAGTTCCATTTTCAGGGTCAGAAAAATCTGCCTTTTGAGTAGAATAATATTCTTCTAAAATTGGAAGTAACTTATCTAATGAACCTTGATTTCTATAATTGTGTTTAAATCTCCAGAATTTAACACCATCTTTTTCTAATCCTTTATCAATTCCACGAACAATATAAAATTTCTTAGCATCCCATTTAATTGCTTCTTTATAAATTTCATCATTTTTCGCTTTAACTTTAAGTTGTGCATCATTCATATTTTCTTTCTTAATTCCCTTCAATGATGGGTCTTGTTTTGAAAGAAGTTCTTTATGTTTTGCACATGCTGGACATGGTGCTGGCACTAATACTTGATTACCATTCATATCCAAAATAGGTTTACCTTCACCATCAAGTTTTGGTACTTTTGGGTCATTATGTGCTGGACAATAAACTATTGTCCCATGTTTTTTCTTTCCACCTGATGCATTAGATGTTACCACATGGAAAAATGCTTCTTCAATGTGTCGTTTACCTGCTTTAGGTGGTAAAATTCTAAAAATTTCTTTTGGTTTTCGAGGAACAAAATATTTAGCTAATAAGTCCTCTCGTGATTTTCTTCCACCGCCTTGAGTTTGTTTTTTTTGAAATTCGGTGAACATTTTTTTCAATTGAGATAAATCACCACCTTGGGTGTTCATCTGGTTTCCATTTTGATTTTCCATAATTAATATATTTCAGTATTATTATTTCAGTAATTAAACATTGCTACAAATATAGCCTTCATTTTATATAAATACAAGTGTTTTTAAAAAAATACTT
>JGI10211J14876_10000853_pt1 | contig 13246 bp, 16 predicted proteins | sample Etolagsediment_FD_14876 | JGI IMG/M metagenome (IMG submission 14876)
GAACAGCCGAAAGACCTCATCGCCCTCGAAAAAACCGGCGCCTGCAAATGGGTCTATCACGTTCTCGGCGGCCACATCGCACCTCTGGAAGGAATCGAGCCGGACGATTTGACCATCGACAAGCTCGTTGAGAGGGTCCGCAAGGGTGATGTAAAGGAAATCATAATGGCGACCAATCCCAATATGGCCGGCGACGGCACTGCACTCTATATAAGCTCGCTGCTGAAAAACGCCGGCGTCAAAATCACCCGCCTCGCGAGAGGCCTGCCCACCGGCTCTACCATCGAATATGCAAGCGGCAAAATGCTTACCGACGCTATAACCGGCAGACAGCAGTTGGAATAATTTTCTTATTTGAAGTTTTTAAATCTGCCGACAGGTATTGCCGAAATCTTTTAACACGGTTATGATATAATGAAGAATGATTCAGGAACCGGGTGGGGTAGAATAAGAGATTTTTGGTGCTGCTATGAAGTTGGAGATGGCCGAACAGATGCGGCTGGAGCAGAGGATGAAGCTCGCTCCGCGTATGATTCAATCGATGGAAATTCTCCAACTACCGATCCTTGCCCTGCAGGAAAGAATAGAGCAGGAGCTCAACAGCAATCCTGTTCTCGAAATCGAGGAGCCGGCAAATGCCGAAGAAGGCGAGTCTGTTGAGCAGTCGCCTCAGGATGATATTAACGAAAAAGACCTGGTCGTTAACAGCGACCACGACAAGGTTGAAGACTTCGAACGCCTTGACAGTCTTGACGATGATTTCAAGAGCTATATGAGCGAGGCCGGTTCCTTCCGCCCACGCCGTCAAGCCGGCGAACTGGACGGCAAACTCGAGGCCATAAAAAATACCGCTGCACCATCTCAGTCGCTGCACGAATATCTGGCCGAGCAGTGGGGTCTGGTTGAAGCCGAAGAGCCGGTAAAAAAAGCCGGTAATATGATTATAGACTATATCGACGACAGAGGGTACCTGACCGTAAGATTAGAGCAGTTGCATAACAAGGATAGACGTGATTTCGCGATTGACGACTTAAAGCAGGCCCTGGAGCTTGTGCAAAAGTTAGAGCCGCCCGGTGTCGGCGCCCGCGACCTCAGAGAATGCCTGCTAATCCAGATGGCCCAGAGCAGTGAGGATATGAGTTTTGAAGCCCGGCTGGTCGATGAACATATGGACGAGCTGCTTGACAATCGCCTGCCCGATATCGCTAAGAAAATGAATTGCAGCATTGAGGCAATCAATCAAGCCGTTGAGCGTATGAGCAAGCTTGACACCTCTCCGGGCCTGCAGGTAGGCCGCAGTCAAAACCATCCCGTTAGCACCGATGTAATAGTGGAACCAATCGATGATTCTCCGGAATATTCTGTACGATTAGCCGATTCCAATCTACCTGCCTTGAGAATAGATAACTACTATGCAAAAATGTGCAGGGACCCCGGCGTCAGCGAAAAAACAAAAAAGTTTCTCCAGACCAATATCCGCTCTGCTCGATGGATTATAGACGCCATAGAGCAGCGTAAAAATACATTGCTTAAAGTTGCAAAAGCCGTTGTGGAACATCAGAAGGAGTTCTTCGAGAAGGGCGATTTATACCTTCGTCCGCTGCCGATGTCGAAAGTCGCAGAGGATGTTGGCGTCCATCTTGCCACCGTCTCCAGGGCGGTGGCCGGCAAATACATCCAGTGCTCCCGGGGGATACTGCCGCTGCGTAAGTTCTTTAGCGGCGGCACCGAAGACGTCAACGGCAAGGGACATAGCTGGCAGGCCATAAGGGCCGAGCTTCAGCGGATTATCGATGCAGAAGATAAAGCCAAACCGTTGAGCGACGACCAGATACGCAAGAAATTAGCGGAAGCCGGCATTACAAACCTCGCCAGACGAACCGTAGCAAAGTATCGCAAGCTCCTGAACATCGCCGCCGCAAGATTTCGAAAAAAATATTAAACTCGTTTCTCATAAATTGTATCTCGCACTCCGCCTGATACTATTGGGGTGCCGGATATTTCAGGTTCTTCCAGTATCTGCCGGCAGCAAGCTACAACCAGCCATAAATCCCTGTGTGCCGAATCACCGGGTTCTTTATGAAGCAAGGCCGTTTGATACAGTTCTTTGGCAGTCGGCCTTGGCCGGTTTTGCTGTGTCTGTTGTTGGTTTGCCCGGGCCGGCGATTCGGTTATGCTGCTTTGCGACGGCCGGGGCCAGAAGACGTAAACAGCTATAGCCGCCACTGAAACCACAACCACACATCCAACTATTTTCAGCCATAATCTGTTCATAATTATTGCCAACCTTTCTTGTTCTTAAAATAGATAACTGTCTCCGATTAATCCAATTAACTTCCGCCAGATGAACCTACCCAAACGGTTCATAGCTGTGCCACTTTCCAGCAATTGGCCGAACGGGCTGTATGTATAATTTCTTACAACAGAGCCGCTGCCATTAATTACCTGCCGCACAGAGTCAAGGCGGTCCTTGACATAGAAGTATCTGTCGGCGCTGTAGTTGCCGTCGCTCTGGGTGAGGATTTGGCCGTTGGTGTAGATCGTACAAAGGAGAAGCAGCAACGCAGACACAGCCACCCTAATTTCTGCGCATACCCAAGCTCCAGGCCGAGGTGATAAGCATTCCTCGCTAGTTTTCCATGTAGGCGGATATTCCTTAGTTCTCTGATGCACCGCTTTCTCCATCATCCTTAGATGAAAGAAAGGACAAATATCTCACTCGAATTTTTATGATCCAAAATATGAATCCAGCGTATACTGCAAGTGAGAACAAATCGCTCAATGCAGTATAGTTGGGGGGCCGGAAATAGATGCCCTGGGATCGAAGAATCCAGTAGGCCGGAGTCCCCAAAAGTAATAGTATGAACATGATGTACCAGGCAAACCTCGACTGCTTAAAATAAAAATACAAAAACAACACAATACAGATAATTCGGAACGGTGCGAGTGGATTTAAAGGACCGGAACTCACGAAAGTAATACCCCAGACTCTTTCTACACGTGAAATGGTTCTGTCTACGCATATTTGGAAAACAGTAAAAACCAGCCAAAACACAGCAATGTACACGAACCACCGCATTGGATTGAGATTTGGTCGTTCCTTCATACGCGCATTCTCCCTACCTATTCGGCATTATTATCCCTATCTGCATCTTGAAGATCCCGAAGATCCTCCTTCAGTTTCTCAAAGAGTTCATGGATAGCAAGACCAGCCAATCCAGATTTGGTTGTAGGCGGGTGAGGGTCCCCTAATAGTGCAGCAGGAAACTCGATTGGACCGCCGGGATCGATCGCGTGCCATGAAGCCAATATTCCAACAACTTTTGCAAGCGGTTTCCAGCCATAGCTTGCCACAGTGGAGAATGCATTATATGCGCCTATCATCCCTTGTATACCGAAGCCCTTGAGTTCTGTCATGGCAACCCGGAAGTCGAGCCACTGGTTCCGGAGATTGAGAGTCGTCACAAATCTCTGTGCCATGCCTAAGATACCCACATGAACGGTAGCCATTTTAGCGCGCATCCAACTCCCCACCCATTCTCCCGTCGGATCAATATGGTTAATCGGGTCATTCAAGCAGTAGAGGTACACGTGCAGGGTCAAGGGGTCTTTGAATTTGCCTCTTACGGGGTCTCTGGCGGTGAATCTCATCAGGACAGGGTCGTACATTCGGGCTCGCAAGAAATACTGGCTGATTTCATCGTCGAACCACTGGCCGGTGAACATAAAGGGATTGCTCGGTGCACCCTCTGCTGTACCGCTTTCCAGCAATTGGCCGAACGGGCTGTATGTATAGTTTCTCACAATAGAGCCACTGCCATTTTCACCGGTCACATGATACAGACCCTATTTCCCAACTATAGGAAACTTCCGCAGAAGGGCATTAAGCTCGCTCATTATCCTCAATAAGTCCCCTTTATCAAAATCGAGCGAAAAACCCAGTTTGTTCCTAGCACCCGGTGTGCTCTTAACTGACCCCGTAGCCACGAACGTACCATCTCCATGTCCCTCGATCTCCAATATTAGACATTCCTCCATAGCTTCAAACTTAGCCGTCCCCTTCAGAGACGCACAAACGGGGTCAAGCTCCCTCAGAAGCGAATCAAATTCATCAGTTCTCAAATTGGCATTAATCTTATGTTTAAGAGTACCAGAACGGAGGTAGATCTCAGTGTTGAGCCAATTGCCGTCCCAGTAATCTGTTTCTGTGGGATAGCACCGCGACACAATCTTTATGTTAATGTAGTCGCCAGATTTCCCGCGGATTCTAAGAGTTTCACTCATTATAGATTTCATGTTACCCGTATCCTAAATATATAGCAACCAAGTAATCTGATTGCTCCCAGCTCGATACCACTTCGCCAGACTGGCCGAAAGTCTATCCTCGTACTAACCACCCGGACCGCGTGATCTCCATGCGCCACTGTGACGCGCCCAAGTTGTAACGACTTGCCCGGCCTTGTTTAAGACAACCACTGCATCTCGACCAACATATTTGATACTTCCATCTGACTGAGTTATAGTCTTCACGGGGTGTAGCACGGCGTTGAGTATGGCCGATCGTGAGACCCCATGGCCATCTCTCGAGAGTGCTCGGCGAACCCCGTGCATTGTATAGCCGGGTACGCGGCCTACCTCCTTACCCTTGGATGCCCCATGCAACCACAGGCTTATTTCGCCCGCTCTTATCGCCGCCGCGTAGTAGACTCTTCGTGCAAACTCCCATGCTCTCCCCAGATAAGCGGAGCTGCTGGAAGCCATTGCTGAGGCACGGGTCTTTGCGGACGTTAGCAACTCACCATATGTCAACTGGCCTGTCGGATCAGTAAGGTTAACCGGGTCATTTAAGCAATACAGATAGACATGCAGTGTCATTGGTTCTTTGAATTTGCCTCTTACGGGGTCGCGGGCGGTGAATCTCATCAGGACAGGGTCATACATCCTTGCCCGCAGATAATACTGGCTGATTTCATCGTCGAACCACTGGCCGGTGAACATAAAGGGATTATCGAATGAGCCGTCCTCTTCAAGAACTCTGTTGAAAGGCCAATAATGTAAGCTGACTGTGTCAGTCTTTTTAACAGCGGCCAAAAACTTACTGTTCCGTATCCAAACAGCCCTGACCGGGAGATATTTAGCTAAAGGTATCAATTTCTTTTGGTTTAACTAATATAACAAATTCTGCCTTATAGTTGAGGAATCGATAAATCGGAGCTGTTGCTCTGAATCCCCATATAAGCAAAGGTTTTTGATTATCAACAACTTCCGTCATGATTTTTCCTGGTTCAGTGCTTACTGACAGATTATCCGGTATGTGGCAGGTATCTTCTATTTCAATAGCTGAATCTGAGATTATATTCGGGTTTAGTGAAGTTGGAATTTCATGTTTATAAAGCTGCTCGGTCTTCTTATATTCGATTTTCTGATACCATTTTTTATTTTTTCTTTTAATAACAGTGTATTTTTCACAAATAAATACAAGTTTAAGGCGATCTGCAAGGTGCCTGTTTCGGAATCTCTGTTTATATCTTATGTTGAAAGCATCCCCAAGTTGAAACTGGTTTCGGTCTACGAAAATTTTTCCTTCACCCACCAGTAAATATAAGAAAATATATTTTGTAATAAATGCAACGGGTATCAAAGTTAAAAAGGAGGAAATCTTAAGTGTAGTTATTGCGAACGAAGTATAAGGTGGCTTTGCTACCCAGAAATAAAGACCAAATGCGGGTATGCTAAAAGACAGCCAAATAATCAAAGCTGAAACTGCCATTCGCAGCTTGTCTGTATTCCTCATATCTGCAATCATTTCGTACCATCGCTCATCTTGCGTTTGTTCAGGTTCTTTGTAAAAATTAAAGGCATAACCAAAAAAATACATCCACAACAAAAAAGCGATTATATAACAAGGTGCAGCAATTACGAGATTACCATAGTGCTCTATGAAGAAACACTTTTTTAAAAGAAAGGAATCAGAAGGATTTTCAGGGTTATAGTAGGCTGTAGCTTTTGTCCCTTTTTTATATGCATTAACCACCTCTTTAGCCCATTCTTCACCTTCAATGCTCCCAAAGCATGGGATAACTACGGTATCAGATTTATATTTCTTTCCTCCAACGGTATATTCATATGTAATATCTGGTTCATGGTAGTCTTTATAGCCTCCTGGTCCCACATCTGCTCCGCGAGATACCTTAACAGAGCTTGCCAGTATCTTAGCTTCAACAGGTTTAAAATGAGTTATATGGTAGAGTTGAACATAAATATTACGTATGCCAAAAAAAAACATGATGAAGCCAAATCCTAAAGCAACAATTATCCCTGCTATTACAAGACGTCTTAATACCATAGGCAATTCTCTTTCTTCTTAAAATTACTCTTCTTACTCTTCTTCGTCTTCAAAAGCAAGAAGAGAAACTTCACGAATAAGTCTCCAAGGTTCCACTACAATGTCAATTCCTAAATTTCTACCAATGTCAGTCATTATATCAGAATGCGAACCTGGGGCTGCCGTCACTTTTGTAAGACCACCTGTTATACCTTGAAGGACAAGAGACGAAGATGAGTGTGCAAGCCATTGCTCAAAAGTTCTTTTCTTTCTTATACTGTCAGCAGCTATCCATCCCTGGTTTATTGCAGCATCAACAGCTATTTTCGCAAAAACACCAGAACTCCCTAACCAAGCACTAGTAAACCCTCGACCGGCACCGAATGCTCCATGACCAAGAAGTCCCCATCCTGAACCTTTTCCTGTTGCGCCCCACTTTAGAGCATAGGACATTGAATCGGACAAAGCATTACTGATGGCACTATAGAGAATAGAATGAGCTGCGGATGTGGTAGTAAGACTGGGGAGCGTGAATCTTCCTGTTGGGTCTGTCCTATTCACCGGGTCATTCAAGCAGTAGAGGTACACGTGCAGGGTCAAGGGGTCTTTGAATTTGCCTCTTACGGGGTCTCTGGCGGTGAATCTCATCAGGACAGGGTCGTACATCCTTGCCCGCAGATAATACTGGCTGATTTCATCGTCGAACCACTGGCCGGTGAACATAAAGGGATTGCTCGGTGCACCCTCTGCTGTACCGCTTTCCAACAATTGGCCGAACGGGCTGTATGTATAGTTTCTTTTAACGCTGCCGTACATATCGATTACCTGCCGCACAGAGCCGAGCCGGTCATTGACATAGAAATATTTACTTGCCGACTGGCCGCCGTCGCGCTGGGCGATTACCTGGCCGTTGGCGTGAATATATAATCTTTTGAAAGAGCGGGTAAAATTTCAGTTACGTAAGTTAAAAATAGCGACCTAACAGCATTTTTACAAAAACTAAAATAATTGAAATTGTAAGAATTATGCTGCCCCACTTCAAAATTCGATTAAACTTCTGCTCTTTAGACAGTCCGCCAACTCCTTTTATTTCCTCGGTAATTTTGCCTAATCCTCCTTTCGGGGCTGCATCAGGGTCAAACTCAAAGGAATCGATCACTTCCGTAAAAACCTGCCAAAACTCTTCAGGATTATCACCTTTCAAATAACCGCTAAAATCAACCCTTCTCTGACGTCCAACAAACGTTGCTATTGCTGATAAAAAGTAAGTTTCATTTATTTTATGCTCATAAAGAATTTTAGCTATCCCAAGTTTTCCGGAGGAATTATAATCATAAGAAGTATCTACCTCACGGTATTGATTGAACTTTTTTCGGAGTAAAATTTCTGCCCAGGCTCTTGCTTCGTTCGTTATTTTCTCTCTACCGGTCCTTTCAAGGATCGCTATTGCCTCGGAGGTTGTTGTCCTTTTTAGTTTGATGCCTTCAACATGTATGCAGGGAGCCTTTCCAATTTCTGTACCTAAAGGATTAAGCATTAACAATAAAGGTTTCTTGGTAAAATAAAGCAACTCTAAAGCATTCTTAAGTTTGTCGGGCCATTCTTCTTCCAAACTTGCGTACCATTTAGAAGGGATATTAATAGTGAACCCAAACTCATCATTATGGCAACTCTCTTGAGCCAAACAGACGGACGAAGTACATAAAATCGCAATTAGAAAAATTCGCATGTTAATCTCCTTATAAATACGGTGTTTAAATCCTACAAAAAACCTAATCATAAACAGAATTGACTATTTCTCAAAAAAACCAATTACCAATCAATCCATTTCTAATATTTCTGACGAAATAGTCTCTGCGAATTCCTCACCAATAAAATCACTTAACTCTTTATTACCCCGTAGTATCTCTAATATTGTCGTTCGTTTTTCCCAACTTTCTGCCAAAAACCCTGCTAACCTCCCGAGATTTTCACTATATAGACCCAATGCCTCAATGCCAGCGTTTCTAACAGTGCCTGCTAAATCGCTTTGCAGACTAGCAGCAAATAAATCCATCGTAATCCCTCTTTGCAAGTTCATTACACTAAAAGCATCAATCTTACCTACAGCCTTGTGAAAAATATCCATATGAAATTTAACATCCAATTTTCGGAGCTGAGCCTCCATAGAATTAGCAAACAGCAGACAGGCTATGCCAAAAAGTCTGCCATCTGGATCTATTCTATTAATTGGTTCGTTTCCGCAATACAGATACTTATGCAACGTCATCGGCTCTTTGAATTTGCCTCTTACGGGGTCTCTGGCGGTGAATCTCATCAGGACAGGGTCATACATCCTTGCCCGCAGATAATACTGGCTGATTTCATCGTCGAACCACTGGCCGGTGAACATAAAGGGATTGTTCGGTGCACCTTCTGCTGCACCGCTTTCCAACAATTGGCCGAACGGGCTGTATGTATAGTTTCTTACAACAGAGCCGCTACCATTAATTACCTGCCGCACAGAGCCGAGGCGGTCATTGACATAGAAATATTTACTTGCTGACTGGCCGCCGTCGCGCTGGGCGATTATCCGGCTGTTTTCGTAGATATAGCTTTTCACAATATCCTCGTTTTGGTCAAGCTCCATCAATATTACCGGCAAATCGCCTGCAACGTCAACAATATATTTACGTTCACCATTAACACTGGAATTCTTCCAGACGCGATTGCCCATGGGGTCGTATTTCAAATGGATATTGTCGCCGCCGAGAGCCGCTTTACTGAGTTTGCCGGTATTATCATAGGTGTGGCTGACACCTCCAACGGAGGAGTATTGATTGAGGTTGTTGACCGCATAGGTGGTCAGGCCGCCGGCATCTTGCAAATTTCAGACCGAAGAAATATTTGCTTTTACCTGAACTGTATGTTATTATATGAGTATATAATCACATAGTAATTAAGTAGGAGTTGTGCCATGCTAAGCAAGAAAAAGCAGTTGCTGTTTAATAAACAGGCAGAAGTGGTAAAAGCGACAGCTCATCCGCTCCGAATCGCCATCCTGGATTTCTTAAAAGATGGTGAGCAATGTGTCTGCGATATCGCTGAATATGTCGGCTCGGAAAGGTCCAATGTCTCCAGGCATCTTTCCGTAATGGTCAACGCAGGCGTCCTTGAGCATCGCAAGGAAGGGCTCAAGGTCATCTACAAACTCAGAACATCCTGCATTCTCGAATTCTTTTCGTGCATAACAGCTTCCTTGAAGCAGCAGGTAAAAGCTGATGAAAAACTGCTGAAGGCCTTTTAGCAAAACTTTTTTGAGAGTAAAGAATTATGAATCGCGAATGGAAGATATTTGCCGCATTAGTCGCCATCTTTATTGTGGCTTACGCTCTGCCGTTGGGTAACCCCAGGATTCAGACAGGAATCCACGAGGCGTTTCGCCTGCTTCAGTGGTATGCCCGTAATCATACGCTGGCCTGCGTCGTGCCCGCGCTGTTCATCGCGGGAGCCATCACCACATTCCTGTCTCAAGGCTCGGTAATGCGATATCTGGGGCCGAAGGCCAATCCGGTTCTGGCCTACGCTGTGGCGTCGGTATCGGGTTGTGTCTTGGCGGTTTGCTCATGCAGTGTCCTGCCTATGTTTGCAGGTATCTATAAGCTTGGCGCCGGGCTGGGACCAGCCAGCGCTTTTTTGTATTCAGGACCCGCCATAAACATTCTTGCCATTTTTCTAAGCGCACGGGTCCTGGGCTTTTCCATCGGAGCCGGTAGAGCCATCGGCGCTGTAGTCTTTGCAGTCGTGATAGGCCTGATTATGACAGCGGTGTTTCGCAAAGGTGAGCGGGCAAAGGCACAAGCTGCTATGCAGATGCCCGAGCCTGAAAAGCCCCGACGTCATATTGGCAAGACTGCAATTTTCCTGGCCTCTATGATTCTATTTCTTGTCTTCAGCGACTGGTTCAACCCCGGCAATGTCGTCGTGAAGACAAGTGACGGCCGAGAGTTCAAAGCCGTGGTTATTCACGAGACAAAGGATGCTGTCCGCTTTCAACTCGAGCAGGATATCGAATCAGCTAAAACCGGCGACAAGATTACCCTGCCCAAAACAGAGATAGCCGAGATGCAGGAGCAACGAACATGGGTGATTGCCGTTCATCACATACGCTGGTATTTGGCGGCCTTGTGCGGACTGGCGGTGCTTATTATGGCTTGGCAATGGTTCGAGCGGGATGAAATCCGCGAGTGGATGCACAACACCTGGCAGTTCACCAAACTGCTTGTGCCCCTGCTCTACGGCGGGGTCTTCGTCGTCGGCTTCGTCAGCGTCCTGCTGCCTGAAAAGCAGGTGGCGCAGTGGGTAGGTGACAACAGCTTGGGGGCCAACCTCGTAGCCAGCGTTATCGGTGCCTTCTGGTATTTTGCCACACTGACCGAGATTCCCATCACACAGGCGTTGATGAAGCTCGGCATGCACAAAGGCCCGGTCCTGGCGCTGCTGCTGGCCGGGCCCGCCCTGTCGTTGCCAAATATCCTTGTCATCCGAAGAGTTATGGGAAACGGAAAGACGCTTGTTTTTATTTTGCTCGTGGTCGTGATGTCCACAATAGTTGGTATGTTCTTCGGTGCGTTTTGGGGATAAATCAGGAGAACGATTATGAAAAAGTTACAGATTCTCGGAACAGGGTGCCCTAAATGCAAAAAATTGGCAGCGAATACCGAGGCAGCCGCTAAAGATTTAGGCATCGAATATGAAATAGAAAAGGTCACGGACATCAACGAGATTATGAACTTTGGCGTGATGATGACGCCTGCTCTTGCTGTTGACGGCCAGGTCAAAGTCGTCGGCAGGGTACTTCCGCCGGATGAGATAAAGAAGATGCTTGCATAGATAGGGTTTTTCGGAAAACCGTTATAAATTAAGGAGGCAGACTAAAATGAAAACAAAGACAATTATTACCATCGCGCTGCTGGTATTTGTCGTTGCCAGCATAGGATACCTAATCACAAAAGAGCTGCGTGCGCTGGCCCAATCCGCGCCCGATGAGACTTACTCGCCGCCAGTCATAAACGACAAGGAAACAACCTCTGAAGATGCCAATGCAGTAAAATCTCCCGTTGAGTCGTCGCAAAAGGTCGTCTTTTACTATTTTCACGGAACGACTCGTTGTCCGACCTGCAGGAAATTCGAGGCTTTTTCCAGCGAAGCTCTTCGGGAAGCTTTCCAGGATGCTCTCGAAGATGGTCGCCTCCAGTGGCGCGTCGTCAATGTTGACAAACCCGGTAACGGACACTTCGTAACCGACTATCAGTTGCACACCAGAGCCATCGTCATTGTGAAAATCCGAGATGGCGAGCAGACCGAGTGGAAAAATCTTGACAAAATATGGGAGCTGGTCGGTGACAAGGCAGTTTTTGTCAAGTACGTTCAAGACGAAGTGGCTATGTATTTGGGAGCAAGTTGATGTCCGAATTTTTCGTTGGAGCATTGTCAGCGTTGTGGCTGGGCATTTTGACCTCTATTAGTCCTTGTCCGCTGGCCACGAATATCGCTGCCGTTTCTTTCATAGGCAGGCGCATCGGCCGGACACGCGTGGTCCTCCTGACAGGCCTGCTTTACACACTTGGCCGAATATTGACCTATGTCATTCTTGGGATTCTTCTTGTTACCAGCGCCCTGTCCATACCGCAGGTCTCGCATATCCTGCAGAAGTATATGAACAAAATCCTTGGTCCGGTCCTCATCTTTGTGGGAATGATTCTGTTAGAACTTATTCGCATCAATATCTCCGGCTCCGGCCTGAGTGAGAAAATGCAGAAGCGAGTCGAATCATACGGAATCCTTGGAGCCGGACTCCTGGGAATTATCTTTGCTCTATCTTTCTGTCCTATTTCCGCAGCACTTTTTTTCGGTAGTCTCCTCCCACTCTCGGTAAAGTACGAGTCAGGGTTTGCGCTGCCCGCTTTGTACGGCCTCGGCACCGGACTGCCGGTTTTTTTGTTCGCCGTTCTTATGGCCTTTGGCGCTCAATCCGTTGCGAAAGCCTTTAACAAGCTCACACAACTCGAATGGTGGGTTCGCCGCATAACAGGCGGCATCTTCATTGCTATTGGCATTTACTTCTGCCTCGCGCATATTTTTGAACTTACTTAGTGAGAAAAACCTGCACAGCAAATCCTAAGCTTTTTTTTCAGCAATCTATCTCGCTTGACGTAGTCGTAGCAATCCGTTGCCGCGTGTATTCGTTATTGACATTTCGCATACCAGCGATGTATAGTATTTACTGGATTGTAGCTTGCTTGTTATGAAGTGAGCAACTGGTAATAAGAAACCATTACCTCGCAATTAAGGGAGTTTGTAAAATGGACCCTGCAATATTCAAGGCATACGATATAAGAGGCATTTATCCCGACCAAATCGATGAAACGGATGCCTGGAAGATTGGTTTTTCGACGGCCAGGTTTCTGCGGTCTCTGCTTCGCGGCTATGAGCGTGGCCAAGCCAACGCCCAGTGCCTTTGCGTTGGTCGTGATATGCGAACGCACAGCGAATCGCTGGCACAAGCGCTCACAGAGGGAATGAACTCCTCCGGCGCCAACGTCATTGATATAGGTGTGATTGACACGCCGCAGATGTATTTTGCAATCAATTATCTTGGCACCTGCGGCGGCGTGCAGGTTACGGCTTCGCACAACCCCGCTAAGTATAATGGCTTCAAAATATCGGGTATGCACGCCAGGCCCGTCGGTGTCGATACCGGTCTAAAAGAGATAAAGCATATCGCAACCGCTTTGATTCACACCAAGGGCAGAGTCACCGGCTCTGTGGAAAAATACGATTTGACCCCTGAATACAAAAAACATGTGCTTAAGTTTCTGAGTCTAAACATCAAGCCGATGAAAGTTGCTGTTGACGCCTCAAACGGAATGGCGGGGAAAA
>JGI10211J14876_10000856_pt1 | contig 13234 bp, 14 predicted proteins | sample Etolagsediment_FD_14876 | JGI IMG/M metagenome (IMG submission 14876)
TTTCCCAACGGCGGGAGAATTATCTATCGTTCATTGGACGATCCTGACAATGCTAGAGGCCACACTGGTGACGGGATTATCATTGACGAGGCAGGCGACGTGAAGGCTCGAGCTTGGTATGAAGTGCTCCGTCCCATGTTGATTGACACGAAGGGGTGGGCCTGGATAATCGGCACCCCGAGAGGACGCAATTGGTTCTGGCAAGAATGGCTCAATGCCCAGGACAGGCGCACCGGTATGGCTTGGCAAGTGCCGACCTTGGGCGTGGAGATCGTAGACGGGGCGCTGAGGCGTCAGCCGCATCCATTGGAGAATCCCGATATTGAATTCGCAGAGATTGAGAGCATTTTTCAGACCACTCCAGAGGACATATTCCGGCAGGAGATTCTGGCCGAATTCCTGGAATCCGAGGGGCAGGTCTTTCGCAATATCACTGCCTGTCTCCATGCACCACAATCAACCCCAGAAGGCCACAAAGGACACCGGGTCGTGATGGGCGTGGACTGGGGCAAGCAACAAGACTTCACCGCGTTGTCAGTGATGTGTGCCGATTGCAAGCAGGAGTTGGCGCTGGATAGATTCAATCAGATTGATTATCACGTTCAACGACAGCGATTAGCAGCATTGGCAGAGAAGTGGAGCGTGACTGAGATATTAGCGGAATCAAATGCGATGGGCGAGCCATTAATTGAAGAGCTACAGCGGCAGGGATTGCCGGTGGTAGGCTTCCAGACCACGGCAACTTCCAAGCCGCCGTTGATTGAATCATTGGCGTTGGCCCTGGAACGTGAGGAGTGTCAGTGGCTTGATATTCCTGTTGCTACCGGTGAATTGGAGGCGTATGAGCGCAAGGTGTCGGCTACGACGGGGCGCAGTTCGTACTCAGCCCCGGAAGGCCTCCACGATGACACAGTAGTAGCGCGTGCGTTGGCATGGCAGATGTGTAATAATGTTGGCTTTATGATTGGTTTTGCGGGGTGACTATGTTATTGGATTCCTGGATTGACAGAACGATCCAGAGGCTCGGATATATCAAGACGCGGGCGGATAAGGACGCTGGCCGCGCTATGGTATGGTCTGGAGAAGCCCCACTTGGCAGCACGGTAGAGGATTGGTCCGATTGGTCGGATGGGCAACGAGAACGCTTAGCGATAACGAGTTCATGGGTGTACTCGGACATCAGGGGTATTGCCAATGAAGCGAGCCAGGCGGATGTCGGCATATATGAACGGCAAGGCGAAGAGCTAGAGGAAGTCATCGACCATGAATTTGAGCAGATCATGCGGCGGCCTAACGAATTCATGGGTGGGGCTTGGTTGCGGCAGTACAGCATCTATTGGTGGTTGCTGCGGGGTGAGGCCTACTGGCTCAAAGTGTTCGATCAAAGCGGGGCAGTGCGGGAAATATGGCCCCTGCCGGCTTCCCGGATGCGGCCTATTCCCGATCCGCTGACATACATTTCCGGGTATGGCTATCGGAGTCAGCAGGGCGAACCGGAGCAATTGTTGGAAGTGGAACAAGTCTGTTTCTTCCGCTTTCCGAATCCGTTTGACTACCACCGGGGTCTGTCGCCATTGAGTGCCTATCAATTAGCGTTGGAGACCGACGTCAGCGCGGCGCGGTGGAACAGAGATTTTTTCAACAACGGAGCGTCTCTGCAGATGATACTCAGCGTTCCGCACATGACGCAGAGCCAATTCGAACAGGTCAAGATGGATATTGATTCTCAATTGATGGATGAACAGCGGCGGTTCTTGATCGGACGAGCCGGTGACATCAAAGCCGAACCGGTGACGGTCACGCAGCAGGATGCTGAATTCCTAGCCGGACGGGAATTTTCACGACAGGAGATAGATCGCATCTTCGGCTATCCGGCAGGCTATTGGAGCGAGCGGGCTAATCGGGCCAATGCCGAAGCCGCGAAAGCCACCTTTATCGAACAGGCAGTATGGCCGCTGTTGGTGTTGATGCACGATGAAATCACATCTCAAATTGTGCAGCCGGCCTATGGCGAGCAATATGTGGCTCGTTATCAGGATATTCGTCTGCGTAATCGAGATTTGGAATTGAAAGAGCGGGGCCTGTATTTCCAGGGCATGACTCTGGACGAGGTGCGAGCCGAATTGGGCAAGACACCCTTCCCCGATTCCGAATTAGGAGAGACGTTGTTCCCGTTGGCGGTCAAAGGTGGCGGGGATGGCGGCTTTTCATCTATGCCTTCGATGGGCACGGGGCAGATGAAATCCAATGGCGAAGTGAAAGCCGATCTACGCAAATGGCAAGGGATCGCCTTGCGGCGGCTGAAGAGCGGCGAATCACCGGTCTATGACTTCGAGAGTGACATTATCGATAATCACGTCAAAAGCCAAGTCATGGAGGCATTGAGTTCGGCCACTACTGCCGAGGAGGTCAAGGCCGCCTTTGGCGGCCCCTTTCGAGAGGAAATCTTGGGCTGGGAAGGCTACCCGTGACATAGAGCCACGGATGAAATTAGAGCGACGGTGTATTCGTGAGATCACCGTCGCCTTACAGGAACAACTTAACAACGCTCTACGGGGCGATAAAACACCCGACGCTGTGGTGGAGAAATTAGACAAATATGGACAGCCGCTGTGGAGCGCGTTGCGGCGCACGCTATTGGACGGGGCCATGTTGGGCGTAGAGGAACTGATGGAACGCTTAGCGGCTCCGATCAAGGCTGTACCGGAAGAGATTCAATTCAACGGCGTGGACTGGGAGCTAGTCAACGAAGAAGTGAGAGATTGGGTACTCGGCCCAGACATAGCCCAGATACCCGTCGGCAAGCGGGGCGCGGGCTACCTTCAGGAGCTATACGATCAGATCAACACCACTTCGAGCAAGACGCTGAGACGCCACTTAGCAGATTGGATTGAGAGCGGCGAACACCTTGACGTGCTGAAGAAGGATTTAGAGCCGATGTTCGGGAAGCGCCGGGCGGAGTTGATTGCATCCACAGAGGTAACTCGTTCTTTCGTGGAGGGGAATCTCAAAGCCTGGCACGCGTCGGGTTTGGTAGAGAGTGACCCGACGGAGAGGCCACCAAAACACCCGCGATGTCGGTGTGGCCTGGATTTAGAGGAGCGCGAGCCGGGCGTCTGGCACTGGATCTGGTTGACCGCTAATGATGGCAAAGTTTGTGCTTTATGTGAACCACTCAATAACGAGTCGGTGGGCATTGCGAAGATATTACCGCAGGAGCAGACGCCGGTAGCAGGTGCACCGGTGGTAGAACGCGCAGCAGCATTACAAAAGCCGAGACGGATGACAATTGACGAACTGGAAGCGTGGCACGAAGAACACTATTCTTCTTGGGAATCAAATCTCAGTTTTGAAGAGTTCGAGTCTTTGGTTGAGTACTCGGAGGATGGCTATAAAGAAATGAATTTCAGATTGCGAAAAGATCCTAACGCGCAAAGCAAAGATATAACAAACGTAACAACAGCTATTGAAAAAGCCGAATTGCCTGAATCCATATACGTATTCAGGGGTAGCAGGCCACTTAAAAATGAATCTGGCAAACGAATGGGCTTTGAGTCAACAAAAAACGCTTTGGAAGGTAAAGTGATAACCGATAACGGATTCATGTCTACAACGGTTAGTCAAAGCAGAGCAATTAAAACATTTGCTGAAGATTATAACGGGGCACCTGGCATAGTTTATGCAATAAAAGCGCCAAAAGGATTGAAAGCCGCCAGTATGGGGATATCATCAAGGTATGATGAAGGTGAAATATTATTCCAAAGAGGGACATCTGTTAAAATAAATCAGGTGAAGGCTGTCAAATTAAAAAGCGGAAGGACAATAACAGTGGTTTACGGAGAGGCCACGCAATGAATAACAAAGACAAATTCGTCTGGGAAATTCAAATAAACGAGAATGGCGATCCGATTATTATTGACGAAACAATGTCTGACGATATATCGGAGGATATCTTGACCGGCGACAACGGCATTCAATTCGAGCCAATAGAGGAGAAAGAAATATAACCATGAAGAACGAGTTTATGATCGATCTTCCCGATGAAGACACAAGTAATAATTGGGCGAATTGGGGATTATCTAAGTTTAGTGATTGGATTTGCGCGGTTCTGATGTTCGGTTCCATCATCGTGGTAATTTGTCTGTTGGTGCTTACCGTAGTGGCAATATACAGATATGACGCATTTTCGGGCAGAGACGACGCGATTGGCATTGAGGAATTCTTGCCGGTGGTGCCGGTAGAGGAATAGCCGTGACTGTGAAATTCGATGCGTATTGGGTAGATGACACAGCAGTACCACGGATAAAACGATTGATAGAGTCAGCACGGCGACAGAATGATGTAAATGCGACCGTGGAAGTTGAGCCGGAGTGTGAGCATAGTTGGCGATTTGTTGAGGAAAAAGAAAGAGGGAGAAGCCATGACGAATGATATTGCTGTAGATCATGTAATTGTAATTAAGTCTGATAATTGTGGCAAGTGCCACGATGGAAATGAAATGTTCGATAGCTGCCGTGTGGGGCCATTGATATGTGCTTATAATCCAGGCGGATGGAAACCCATTACGGAACTGGAGAGCGAATTGGCAATGTTGAAAACACTGGAGGAATGATTGCAACCATGACTGTCCGTGTTACCGTTAAGGGTCTCGACGCCTTGACTGCCAAGCTGGGTAGTGCCGAAGCCGCCGCCTCGCATGTACGTCCGGTCATGGAGCGCAGCCTGGCCCGGATACGCAAACCGCTGAAGGTGTATCCACCGCAGAGACCCACGAGTTATATCCGCACCAATCGCCTGGGCGGGGCGTGGACATCTCGTATTGAGAAGGGCGGCTTCCGGGGGGTAGTGGGCAACAACATGGGACGAGGCTTCAAATACGCGCCCTACGTACAATCAGCAGAGAAACAAGCATGGATGCATAAAGGGCATTGGCAGACGGACGAGGACGTGATTGAGAGTGTCAAGGACAGGATTGTCAAGGATTTCGAAGACCATGTATTCAGAGGGCTGTGAAGAGAACGCTCAATGGGTGCTATATGTCGAAGAGCAGGGGACAGTGAAAAGGATACGGGGATGACGTTCAAATCTCTCGGTAGGGTCATCGCCATGGAGTCTCTTTATCAGGCCATGTGTGAATTAGTAGCTTGTGGGGCTCTCTTTGGCAATCCCAGGAGCGAAACGTCTGGGGCATGGCTATCGCCACCGAGCAGGGAAATTGTATGTTCGGATATGAGTAGTTGGGCAAACGCGGAGAGGATATAAAAATGGTGAGCAAGGAAGCATTTGATGATTCGCTATATGATATGAATAGCAGGCCATTGGGAATCACTGTGGACAAAATCGCCAGATGGGCCGGCGTAGCTGGGAAACAAAACGATAACGGAATAGCGATAACACCGGATGGCAAGATTCGTACTGCCGATGGCAAATCCGTCGATCTGGACGAGGCCACCATGCAAGTACGCGACGCGTGGGATGCGACATTCGTGTCTAATGTGTCAACAGATGTCTTCGGCGGCTATGTAGAGCGGGTGTTCGATGACCACGTTATCGTACGGGATGGTGATATGCTCTATCGATATTCCTACACTCGCGGGGACGATGGAGCTATTGAATTCGGTGAAGCAGAGCAAGTGGAAATGGTCTATCAGCCCGTATCTGGCGGCAAATCCTTAGCCATCAAGACTCTCTCCGAGACTGAGACCGGTGTGACCGTCGGTGGCTACCTTCTACTCTGGGGCGACCGGAAACATCGCGATTTACAGAGTGACTATTTCACCAAATCCACAGAGCTGTGGCTAGATAGATATCCCACCGTCCCGACGCTGTTTCACCACGGCTTAGACCAAGACGTGGGCATGACCGTGATGGGCAAGCGCACCTCGTACAAAGCCGATGATATTGGAATATGGGTTGAGGCTTGGCTTGACAAGAGCAGCAAATATTGGAGCATGGTCAAGCCATTGTTGTACGCCGAGGCATTGTTTTACAGCCCCGGTTCCGCGCCGCATTTGGTGAAGCGTGAGAACGATGGACAACTTAAGAGCTTTCCAATCGTGGAAGATACGATGACGCCGGTTCCGGCGCAACATAGATTACTACCAATTGAACAGATAGAGAGTGCCTTCAAGAGCGCCAATATCGAATTAGATATGCCAAAGGCAAAGGCTGAAGTAGCGAAGACAGATGAAGACACAGATTCTGCGGGGGCGGAATGTCTTCAGTCGGCGATGGCTGATGCTGAGGTCGTGGCCATTCTAACGAAAATCAGACAGATGGAGGATTAACATGAAGGCACAAGAATTATTTGCACAGGCTGAGGCTCAGGCTAAGGCCGCCTTGCTAGTAGAAGATAGCGAGGAGAAGACGCGGCTGGTGGCTGAGGCCAAGGCGCTGATGGAGAAAGCAGAGACGACTAAAGTCGCTGAAGATATTGTCGCGAAGACTGCTGAGCCAATTCGTGACGTGCCGCTTCCAACCGAAGCGGACGCAGGGATAGAACCGCCGCAACCGCAGGACAAGCAGGACGTAGCGGTCAAGGCCGCCTATCAACTGCAATTCGGAGAAACCGATGACGCAATCAAGACCATCCTGCGTGATTTGCACGGAGCGGACTATGAGACCAAACGTTGGGAGCAGCGGCGACAATTCAACCGCTATCTGCGTGGAGCAACTCGGAATGAAGTCCCTCGTGAGGGGAAGACGTTCTTATGGACGCCGGATACCGTGAAATTGGCTCTGGAAGAAGGTCAGGACGTCAGTTCCATGAAAACCGTCATGGTCGAAGCGCAGGATACCATTGGTGGGTATATGGTGCCTGAAGACTGGCGGGCCGATGTGATCGAACGTCTACCAGGTCTAACTATCATGCGACCTGGGGCGAACGTAATTCAAACCAGTCGAGACAGCGTAGCATTCCCGAAAGCCACAGGGGGCGGGTCTCAGTTTCCGACCGCTATCACTCCGACCTGGGTTGACGAAACACCGGCCGCAGCTACGGCTGATGACAACCTGACTTGGGGACAAGAGAGGATACCGGTTCATACTCAGATGATAAAAGCTCGTCTATCTCGCGACTTGGTGGAAGACGCGGCATTCAACCTGGCCAGCTACTTGGCCCGGGTGTTCGCTGAAGCCGCCGCGATTGACGAGGACAACCAATTTCTGATCGGTGACGGCGTCGGTAAGCCACAAGGCATTCTGCCTAAGAGCGCTAACGGTTTAAGTATCACCGAGGACGTTTCCGACGATGCTGACACGTTGACCTGGGATGGGTTGAAATCCGTGTTGTGGGGTATTGATGCTCAATATCGACAGAACGCCGTCTGGATCGCGGAGAAGGCGACCTACGAAGTAATCGACAAGCTGAATGACGGCGACGGCGAATATTTCTGGCGCAACAAAGATCAACAGGGAGCAGCACCACCGCGACTGCATGGCTATCCGACGTTGGAACAGGAAGCTATGCCAACGGTGGCAGCCAGTGCTTACCCGATTATTTTCGGAGACCGACGCGGGTATACCATTGCCGACCGAGTGGGAATGAGCATCGAGCGGTATCTTGATTCAGCCACGGCTGAGATCAATCAGGTGCTATTCCTGATGCGACGACGGTTGGGCGGTCAGGTTACCGAGACCTGGCGGTTCGTGGTACAGAAAGTGTCAGCGTCGTAATTCACAAGGAACAAGGAGAAACTAACATGCGATTCACAATGAGCGAAAACGTATATATGGAAGGCTGTAATGAATTTATGACTGCCATTACCGACGGCGACTTTCCGTCCAGTGGTAGTTTCATAGATGTATCGGATTATACGCATTTTGCCTTCTTGGTTCACGCCGGAACGCTGGATAGCGAGTTAACCCTGCAAGTGCAAGAACACGACTCCGCCACCGGCACAGCGACGGATGTCAGCGGGGCAACGGCTACGGTGGAAGCTACCGACGACAACAAGGGTTTCTTGATCGAAGTCGAAGTCGCCAAACTATCAGCAGATCACCACTATGTCACGCTGGACGTGAGCGGGGCGGCTGGTTCAAATGATTACCTGGACGTTTGGTTCCTGGGTTGGAACACTCGCCACGCGCCAATCACTGCCTGGAGCAGCATGGATACCACGACTGAGGTGGTTGGGTAGGGGAGCATTAACCGGGGCGGGATTACCCCGCCCCAGAGGAGTAATAACCATGAAATTGAGAAATGTGTTACTCGTCATCATAGTGGTACTACTGCTTGGCGGGGCCTCCGTTTGGGCCTACGAAACCCTGATTTACATTGAACAGGGTGGTTCCAAGATGGTAGTATCATCCGGTGGTGAGTTGGAATTGCAATCGGGGGCCATCTTCGATAGCCAAGGCATGATTGCTATCGCGGTTCCCACGGCCCAGACTACGGCCACGCCGGGCCTCAAGATCGACAATGCCGCAGCGGGGAGCGCGTCGATAGCTCTACTCGACAGCGGCACGCCGGTTGCTGAGGTTGATACCGATGGTGGGGTCAAGCTCGGTATCGGGACACCGGCTGTAGTGACTTCCCATGATACCGGTGACTTGGTGATATCCGACGATATGGAAATCATCGACGACCTGATCGTGCAAGGTGCACAGAAGATAGGGCTTGCAACGCCGGTGGGGATTACCTGGAATGACGACGATTTGATTGTCAATGATGATTTCGAGGTAATCTCGGATGCTCACGTTCAAGGCGGCTTCAAGGTGGGAGCAGCTACGCCCGTGGCGGTGACATCGCTCGGTGCTGGTGACGGCATTTTCAGTGATGATGTAGAAATCGTCGACGACGTGCATGTGACTGGCGCAATGAAAATCGGCATGGCGACGCCGGTAGGTATCTCGTGGGCTGATGACGATCTCATTGTAAACGACGACGCCGAAGTGTTGGACGACTTTCATGTACAAGGCTCGGTGTTTATCGGACAGCCGACGCCGGTCGCGGTCGCTGTCGGTGACGATGATCTACACGTAGCCGACGATGCGGAAATCATATCCGATCTGCATGTCCAGGGAAATGAGTATATCGGGCAACCGACGCCAGTCGGAGCTACTATCGATGGGGATGACTTGATAGTCGCCGACGATGTAGAAGTTATCAGTGATCTACACGTTCAAGGCAACGAGTACATCGGACAACCTACACCGGTAGGCGCAACCATCGACGGAGATGACCTGATCGTAGCCGACGACGCGGAGATCATCAGCGATCTTCATGTTCAGGATAACATCTATGTCGGACAGCCGACGCCGGTAGCAGCCACGATCAACGGAGACGATCTGATTGTCGCCGACGATATGGAGATCATCGGGACTGCGTACTTCGCCGGTGCGGTAGAAATGGATTCCACCCTCGATGTCCAGGGAGGCGCTATAACCCTCCAGAACGACGAGACCATCGGCAACGCGGTAGACAATGCCATCACCATGAACTTCGCTACCGGCACCACGACCTTCTATGGTCAACCAAGTGCCGCTGCTTCTGGCGACGGTATAGACTTGACACAAACCTTGCTGGTAATGGATGGCTCAGATGTATACGCCGGTCTCGATATGAATCTCACCAATGCCGACCAAACCGGAACAAGCCATATCCGGGGTGTTGATGTGAATCTCAACGCCGCTGATGCTCAGGCAACGGAATCGGCTTATTATGTTGGCGGAACACTGGATTACGGTGTGTACCTGGACGATGCCACGCTGGCAGATGGTGATGTCGTACTACAAAACTCGCTGGTGTTGGATGGTTATACTGCTGATAATCTCAAAGTCACGGATGGTACGAATACACTCTTCACCGTGACCGACGCTGGGACTACCGGCAATGGTGATTTCTCCGGCACACTGACAGTGGATGGGACGAGCACGCTGACCGGCGCGGCTACTGTGCCTGGCGGCTTGGTGGGTTCGATTAACACTGAAAACATGATGCTTCCATCGGTAGTGACTGCTACCGTTACCTACGAAAGCTCAGGTGCTATCTTTACCATTGGGGCCGATGAGGTCTGGCTTGTGCACTCCGTCTTGTTGGAGGTCACAACTAACTTCGATACTGCTGGAAACAATGACGCCGCGGTGATAATCGGTGACGCTAACGATACCGATGGACTTCTCGTCCTGACCGATGCTGAACTGCAAACAGACACTACAGAAGGCACAGGATGGGCAGCGGCCTGGAATGGGCAAACTGCTGCTACCAGAGGTGAATATCTGATTGGCGATGCAGGCGGTGGGGACGTTTTCGTCTACGAGGGATCAGAGACTATAGACATCTCAGTTAGCGGAACTGCCGCAGACGCCGGTGTGGCGAATGTGTACCTAATTTACACGCGATTGAAATGACATTTCATCCTTGGGGTGAGAGCGGGCTTTTCTCTTCCTTTCACCGCTCTCACCCCATCTTAATATGGGAGGTGACATAATGCCAAGAGGAGACGGAACAGGACCGAACGGCAGAGGGCCAAGGACCGGACGGGGACGCGGGACATGTCCACCGATACGGCGACCGAAGCGATAGTGAGGTGAGCTATGAGTAATAGACAAATTGCTATTGGGGGATTGAGCATTTTGGCGGCATTGTTGTTGATGCTAGCCGGGCTGGTAGCACAGCCGACAGGAGCGGCGACACCCACGGTGGTTGTGGACTCTGATATAGTCGAGTGGCAGAACCCAGTGGAATTATTGACGGTGACGTTTCCTTTATCGTCATCTCTCAGTGGGCCGGTAAGACTCAACGGATTATCGGTAATTGGTTATATTATGCCTTCCACTTGGGATGCCGCCGATTTGACTTTCCGAGCTAGCGTGGATGATACTACCTACAATAACATCTATACCGACGGGGATAGTGAGTATACCGTGCAAGCTGCAAAGAGTCGCTATATCATCGCCGACTCGATAGAATTGCGGGGGATAAACTACTTGATGGTGCGCTCTGGCACATCTGGAAGTGCAGTGAATCAAGAGAATGGCTTGACCGCGCAGACTCTACAATTGGTATTAAAGGCGACGGATTGAGAGGGATAATATGAAAGTGCGAATTAAACGAGCAGGCACATATTCCATGTTTGGCCTGCCACATGGCAAGGTCGGGGCGCAAGAATTAGCGGAAGGTGACGTGACAGAGCTTCCTGACGGCTATGTGGTGGATTTGATTGACAAAGGCTACATGGAAGAATATGTTAAGCCAAAGTCGCGGGGCAGGCCCCGGAAGAAGACGACTTCGCCGAAGCCTGATATGAAGCGGCATATTCCAAACATGGCAGCAGAAGAGGCTTTTGGTGTAACCAAGAAGGAGCGGGGATAATGAATAGCGATCTGGTATTGAATGGCAAAGTTCGAATGCGTAAACGAACAATTCCGGGCCCTGGGGCTCTATGGAAGTTGAGCAATTTGCATCATGTATGGAAGGGGATTGGGCGGCATACCATAGCGAAAATCCTGAACATGAATCACATGTTAGGCTCGTTGTATGCAGTGCTGCATCGGGCCGATGGTTCGGCTGTAAATTATGGGTTGATAAGCACCAATCTCGTCACGGATGCGTTTGTAGAATTCATGGTAGACCAATTGCAAACAGAGACGAGCCAGTGGGGCGATTTCAAATACCATGACAGCGGAGTCGGGACGACCGGCGCGGCAGTGGGTGATACCGATATTGAAACAACTGATGGCGAGTCGCGGTCTACTGGCAGCCAAACGGAAGGCGCTACAGCCGAGATTTACAAATCGATAGGAACCATCAGTTACACCTCCACGAAGGCAATTACAGAACATGGATTATTCTCGCAAAGCACCGGAACAACGCTGATGGACCGGCACGTATTTTCGGCAATCAACGTAGTCAATGGTGATTCGATTGAATTCACCTATCAATTGACTGTCTCATCCGGTGGATAAACGGGAGGAATGACTGATGACAGCATTAACAGGAGAATTGGTTTCAGCCACCTACAAAGATCTGTTGCAAGTGAGCAATTCCAACGCCGGTGTGGATGCCACTCTGCGAGATGTAGAGGACGGCGAAGGTACCGCTTCTGCATTGCAACTATCATCAGCCGCAGCGGCGGTTGATGGAGATGTATACATCACATCTGGATTGCGTATTGGCGACGCCACAACAGCGCCAGATGAAAATACCATTGAGCTAGAAGAACGTTCTAGTGACCCTGGTGACCCAGCGGAAGGGAATGGCATATTATGGTGTTCGGATGGTACTGACATTGGAGCAGACGGGGACTTGGTATGGAAACGCACCGTCGGAGGTGTTACCAAATCGGTCTTACTTGGTGGAGACCCGTTCTACGGAGTAATGTGGAACGAAAGCACCGATGCTTACGAACGCACCGGCACGCTGACTAGTATTGCTACAGGAAGCTCACCAGGGAATGGCTTGCTGTCCTTGCAATCCATGATGCGACGCTGTGTTATAGACGACGCCGGTGTCATCAAGTACTACCTGTGTGCTACTGATAGCACCAAGAAAGAGGACTGCCTGACTGCATCGGTGCTCGACGGAACCGATGGACAAGTAATGGTAGAGATACCCAANTTCTACCTACGATATTCCTACGCGGCTAACGTACACCAATGGGACATTAGTCCNGTACCANTNCCAGGNTTCAGCNTGCATCCAGCGTTCTTCAAGAACGGAGCGGAAGTAGATGCTAGGTACATGAGCGCCTACGAGGGGATTCTGTACGACGATTCCGCCTCAGTATACACTAGCGACTATAATCAAATCGCAGCACACGCGGTAACCGTGGACGTCGATAACGGCGCGGGCAAAGGCACAATCACCGAAGACGCGAATAGCGGAAGCATCTATGCTCAATTACAAGCGGGCGATGTTATAGTAGTCACCGGCACGGCGGACAACAACGGCACATACGTGATAGATTCCATCACAGACGACGATATTATCACCTGTACCGGAGTAATCGCCGGTGGAGACGGGGCAGAGGCTAACTGCGTCATCAGCGCTCCAGCGGCGGACACTAGCAACGATATTCTCTCTAGTGTCAGCGGCAAGAAACCATTCAGTGGAATCACAAGAGCCAATTTCCGAGCTATCGCTGCTCTACGTGGCACCGGTTGGCGACAATTCGACTTCTACCTAGCGAGTGCGATTCAGTTATTGTACCTGACCGAGTATGCTAGCTTCTACTCGCAGAGTATGATAGGCGCGGGCTTGACAGATTGGGCATCGGGCACATGGAACACCTAC
>JGI10211J14876_10000857_pt1 | contig 13230 bp, 11 predicted proteins | sample Etolagsediment_FD_14876 | JGI IMG/M metagenome (IMG submission 14876)
AATATTCCTCTCTGAACCTATCAAAAAATTCTGATAGATAAAGAAGTGTCTGAGTTAAATTCCCCTTTTCGTGTAGAAAAAAAATAATCAGAAGTCTTCCAATACGGCCATTACCATCAAGAAATGGATGGATTGCTTCAAATTGATAATGCATAAAGGCGCACTGTATTAAGGGAGGCTCCTCAGGGTTTGAGTGAAGATATTTTTCCCAGTCACTAAGCGCCTGTTTCATTTCTTCCACAGGTGGAGGCACATAGGTAGATTCATTTAGTGAGCATCCCGCTGGACCTATCCAATTCTGACTACGTCTGATCTCTCCAGGAGTGGTATATTCTCCTCTTGCTCCTTCCATTAAAACCTTATGGATTTCACAAATCAACCTTGTGGAAACAGGTAATTTTTCCAAACGATCAATCCCGCATTCCATAGCCCGAACATAATTTCGCACCTCTCTAACATCAGGAACTTTAGGTTCTTCAAATTCGGCAGCCTCGAAAAAGAATAGGTCGCTAATAGAGGCTTGAGTTCCTTCTATTCGTGAGCTGGATACTGCCTCACGGCGGATGTATGCAGCAATTAGAAGATACGGGTTGGGTAACAGCCTTCCTGTTCCTGACAATTCACCTAACAACCTATCAGCGTCTGAAAGGAGATAAATAAGGTCTTTATCGTAGTTAATACGAGGTGGGAGGGCATTAGGGACAAATGCCCAATATCCCCTCAAGGTTTTTAAGCACTTTCCTGCTGACGAATTCTTAAAATCTTTATGATTCACTTTTTATACTCTCCAATTTTTAAAATCCCGCAATAAGCAAAACTATTATTGCAGGATTTTAGCAAATCCTGCAATAACTAAATTTCTTATTAGCGTATCCTGCAATATGTATTTACCTTATTACCAAATAAAGTCAAATCCGCTAACGATATAAGCTATTATTAACGGCACAATTTCAACACGATAGTAGCCCCGGCATCATTCCCGAAAATGATTTCCATCACAACGTCGAGAACGACATTTTCCTTCATATTCCACTGAATAGAAGCCAGTCAGGAACTGCCCATATATTTTTTCTTATTTCTGCGACTTCTTTACCAGAATACACGATGATTCCCAGGGGAACCAGATTCTTATGATCAGTCATGAAAGATTCTATACTGCGCCCATCGGTATAAGCGACTTTCGACGATGACTTTACCTCAATGGGTACTATCATCCCCTCACCGGTTATTAAAAAATCTATCTCCATGCCACTAGCGGTGCGATAAAAATAGAGATCAGGTTCTACGGGTTGCAATTGTTTCCATTTGAGAAGCTCAGAAAAAACCCAGGTTTCATAAGACACCCCTGGACTCATTACCATCTCTCCTAATATTACTCGATTTAGGCCAATATCAGGAAAATATATTTTGGGGCTTTTAATNAACCGCTTTCCTATATTCTCATAATATGGAGGCACTAAATAACACTGAAAGGACATTCCCAGTAAATTTATGTATCTTTTTACCGTATTTACCGCCAGAGATAAATCCCGGGCCACTTCACTGATTGATAGGAGTTGGCTGGTGCGGGCACAGAGAAGCTTCTGAGCTAGAGCAAAGGTGTCTGTATTTGCTACCTGCCCAACATCGGAGATGTCTCTCTCTAAATAGGTCTTCCGGTAATCCTTCAGCCAGTCGATTTTATCTGCTTTCTCCTCTCTCTGCCATACCGGAGGGTAGCCTCCCCATATCTGATGTTCTCTGGTTATATTCATTGCAAGACGGGTTGTTTCAGGTGAGATACTGTTTAACAACTTAGCATCCTTTTCCTTTAATTTCCTTTCCTGCCAGATTCTTGTGAGCAAGGTAGAGGAGCTTCCTTCCCGCACTTCAGAAAGTGAAAATGGGAACAGATTTAATAAGGCAACTCTTCCAGCAAGGGTTTCCTTGATTCCTTTAAGTAAAAGTAATTGTGATGAGCCCGTTAATATAAAAATTTTTTCTTGAAAAACCCGTCCCCTCTTTTGCCTGTCGATAACATATTTCAATGGATCAAACAGGGATGGTAGTTTTTGAACTTCATCCAGTATTACCAGTGGAGTTTTAATCGATTCCAAAATAGCAATGGCAGAACTTTGAAACCGAAGCCTCTCATCCGGGTCATCGAAGGATATATAGGTATAAGGTTGCTTGATATATTGAGGAAGAAGGCCTTCGCAAAGAGTAGTTTTGCCGGTCTGCCTCGCCCCGGTAAGCGCAATTACTCCTTCTTTTTTTATTTTCGATAATAAAATATTGGTAATGTTTCTTTTGATATATTCCATGAGAGGATAATATTATATAAATTGCAAAATTACAAGGTAAATTTGCAATCTCATTTCGCCATTAAATTTCCCAACTCTCTAAAAAATCATTTTGCTTGAATGGGAACCAGAAATTCTCTTAGTCTCCGTAAGGAAATGAGTGGTAGACAGAAGGTTGACGAAAAATTTTAATCTCTATATAATGGAGAGTACGGACTACTATAGAATTTCAACTAAAAATGGGATCGATTCGCCGAGGTTATTATAAGAAGAACGAGGGTGCAATGACTATTAGAAATTGGCCTTTGTTTTTAGTCGAAATGCCGGTTGGAAAAATAGAAGCGTTTCCCAACCGGCATTTTTTCTTTCATCTGTAGGGTCTTGGTTTTGAGGTCTGTGCACCAGGAGGCCAAATTACCTGGAGTTTTCCATCCTGCCACTGTAAAGTAACCATGGAATAGCTAGGCACCCCACGCTCATTGAAGCTAAGATTCTGTGCAATCACCGTATCAAATGAATGGTTGACAATGTAATCTCGGAGTACTGTGTTATCGAGGCTTCCTGTTGCTCGAACAGCCTCTTCTAAAATCTGGGCGGCGGCATATGCGCCAGAACCATGGTAATCGGGGAGACGTCCAAATCGCTTCTTATATTTCATGGTCCATTCACGGGAAAAGGGAATCGAATCGTGCCACCACGCTGTGCCCATAATGTTATTGGAAAGCGACCCTAAGTTTTTTCCGTACTTATAATCCGAGACACCTGCGGTAAGAAGAACATATTTGGGTTTGTAGTTTAGTTCAGCTATCGTCCGCGCGATGAGGACAGCATCGGGAAAGTAAGTCCCAGCCATCAGAAGATCGACCCCCATGTTCTTCGCCTTACTAATCACCGAGGTCAGATCCGTCGCATCAGGTGGATACTTTTCTTCCAGAGCTACCGGAATACCATTTTTTATGGCCAAATCTTTTTCCCCTTTGGCATTGGCTATACTCGCAGATTTATCTCCATAGATTACTGCTGCCTTTTTAGGCCATTGATTTGTGGGGATCGTATTTAGATACTCGAAAAAGCCGATTGCATGTTGTTCAGAGAAGCCTGGTAGGGTAAGGAACATATACTTGAACCCAGCCTTGAAGATCTTACTAGCCGTCCCCCCACCTTGGAGGAGTACCATTTTATGCTTCTCTGCTATTCTACCTACAGGATAAATGATAGTGCTGGTGTAAGGTCCTAGCAGGAGGACAACTTTATCAACGCTAATCAGCCGTTCATAAAGGCCAACAGCCTTATCTGCCGAACTCTCATCGTCATAAATAATTAATTTTACTGGCCTCCCTAGAAGGCCGCCCTTTGCATTCACATCTTCTTCCCACATTAAGTAGGCTTCCTTATAATAGGACCCTGAGTCAGCATACCGGCCTGATTGGGAAATGGTGAAACCGATTTTGATAGGCTCGGCAGCCTGAGATATTGTTCCAAAAGTAGTCAGGGTGAAAATCCCCACTAGCATGCCTAAAGACATCCATTTCAAACATTTTATTGTCATTTTCATTCCCTCCTTTTGCTGCAATAATTTGGATTATTATGCCTTACTCCTTGAGCTAATTTCTCTTCTTGGCATCACCTCCCCCCAGATAGAGCTGGCGGACTCTCTTGTCTTCCAGCAATTCCACCCCGCTTCCCCAGAATCGGATCGTCCCCATGTCCAGCACATAACCAAAATCCGCCGCTTCTAAACCTTGAACTGCGTTTTGCTCAACCATCAAAATCCCGATATTCTTTTGTTGATTTAATGCCTTTATTTTCTCGAAGATCATTCTTCGAATCTTAGGGGCTAGACCAAGAGAGGGCTCATCGATCAGCATATATTTTGGGTCTATGATAAGGACACGGCCCATTTCCACCATCTGTTGCTCGCCCCCGCTTAGGGTATACGCCTTCCGATTTCGGTAGTCTTTCAGAATAGGAAACATTTCATAAATCTGCTCGATTCGCTGTTCCACCTCATTCTTGTCTTTGAGAATGAATCCTCCCATTCTCAAATTTTCCCATACGGTCATTTCTGGGAATACTGTTCTCCCTTGGGGGACATACGAAATACCTTTCCGCATGATTCGATTTGCCTTAGAGTTGGTTATATCTTCCCCATTGAGGGTGATAGAACCATTTTCCACATTGACCAGGCCCATAATGGCTTTCAAAACTGTGGATTTTCCAGCACCATTTGGGCCAATGAGGCATATGATATCCTGCGGGGAGATACCTAGGGAGATATATTGGAGGATTTTGATCCCTTTTTGGTAGCAAGCTTCCACTTCTTTAAGACTGAGCATGTTAATCGCCAAGATAGGCCTCCAGGACCTGATCGTTTTGTTGGATTACGCTGGGTTTTCCTTCAGCCAATTTCTGCCCGTGATGCAAAACAACGATGTGATGACAGAGGCTCATAATCACATCCATGTTATGCTCAATGATGAAGAATTCTTTACCCTGGCTATTCTCCTCTTTTATCCACTGGTTAATGCTGGCTTGTAACGAGGGGTTTATCCCAGAAGAGGGTTCATCAAGAAGGACAATCTCGGCCTCTACCATGAATGAGAGCGCCAGTTCCAGCAGTTTATTTTGCCCATAGGAAAGGGAAGCTGCCGGGTCATCCATATATGTGGCCAATCCGATAGATTCCAAAAGTCGAAGGGCCTTCTCCGGCCGACCCCCTTTTTTGGGGTTGCTAACGAGATGCCATAGGCTATTATCTCTTGTGGGGACCAACATATTTTCCAACACTGTGAGCTTTGGGAAGATCCGGGTGATCTGAAAGGTGCGTATGATACCCAGCTCTACCACTTGATGGGGTTTTAGTCCATCAATACGCCGCCCTTTATGCCAGATTTCACCTTCATCTATAGGCAGAAACCCCGTCACCAAATTGAATAATGTCGTTTTTCCAGACCCATTAGGACCAATAAGGCCAGTGATAGCCCCCTTAGTTGTCTGAAAACTAACACTGTCAACGGCGCGAATCCCGCCAAAACCCTTTACAACACCCTTTACTTCTAAACTCATAGATCCATTCCGATAAATCTTGTCTACTTCAAATGAGGAGCAGCCATTTCTTTGCTCTCTCTGAGAATAAAGCCTCTCTGCTTTATCCCATGGATTTTTTCTTTGATAGAAAGGAGACCGCCTGGGAGGAAAATGGCAAAAATCACCAGAATGAACCCATACAAGACAAGCCGGACTTGATGACCAACTGTAAAACTGAGAATTTCTGAAGCTACCACTATGATGGACACACCAATGACTGGTCCAGTAACGGTTCCCAACCCCCCCAAGATGGCCATTAAAAGAATATTTACACTGTATAATATACTAAAGCATGAATCAGGATTGACATACTCCAGATAAGATGCAAATAGTCCTCCTATCATTCCCGAGAAAAATGCACTGATAATAAAAGCAATAACTTTATGTCTGGTGGTATTAATTCCCAAACCCTCTGCCTTTTCTTCATTTTCTCTGATAGCCATTAGCCCTATGCCCAGTCTAGTTTTTGCAATCACATAGATGGTGAAAGTGGTAAGAGTGGCTATGGATAATGCGCCGTAGTAATAAGGAATCTTTTCAAACTCGAGAGCCCAAGGACTGACAGGAAGAAGGAGCCCCTCAGCACCACCAAAAATATCAAAATTGAGAAAAATATATCTTCCAATAGTCGCCATGGCAAGGGTAGCGATGGCAAAGTATGGGCCTCTCAATCGGAGTGATATGTAGCCAAAGACAAGGGCAACGAGGGCACTGAAAATGCCTCCAAGAAAATAGGTTGCAATGGCAGGTACCTTCCAAAAAGTTAAAAGCATAGCAGTGGTATACCCACCAATGCCAAAGAATAGAACATGACCNAAAGAGATATAGCCTGCATAGCCCCCGGGTAGATTCCAAGATTCCACCAATATAATATAGACGAAGATAATGATCATTACATGGAGTAAGTATCGATCACGGATGAAAATGGGAAATAGAAGCAAACCTAAAAATAGTATGAATGCAAGAAGAGCCCAGTGCTTCAACGGATCTGAGTCTTTGGCAATCATATACGTACTCCTTTTGTCCCCAAAAGCCCCTGGGGTCTTTGAACCAAAGTGATAACAAGAATTGCAAAGGCCACAACGGGGCCCCACTGTGATCCCAAATGATATGACGACAGTGACTCGGCCGTTCCGATAATTAATGCTGCCAATATTGCGCCATGCACCTGGCCGAGACCTCCCAAGACAATGACACTAAAAATCACCCCCAACCACTGCCAGTGTAAAGCCGGATAAAAGGAGTAGATTATCCCCATAAGGGAGCCGCCCACCGCCGCTAATGCCGTGGATATACCGAACACAATAATGAAAATTCGGTCCACATCCACGCCCAGAACCTGGGCTGTATCCCGATCCTGGCTTACAGCTCTGATGGCCCTTCCTGTCTCAGTCTTTTTCAAAAATAGTAAAAGTGCAGACATTACCACGCTGGCTACTGTAAAGGCCATAGCCCTAGATAGTGAAAAGCTGAACCCGTAAAGCGTAAAGCTTTTCCCCTGATAAACGGAATAGATGGCAGTGTAGTTGGTCGTCCAGATGATCCCCACAATATTTTCCAGGATCAGAATTACTCCAAAGAAAGCTAAGAGGACAGCCACAGGCGGTCCATTCTTTAAGGGGGCAACAATAAACCGATATAACACAAAACCTAATAATGATAGCAGGGGCGCTGTAATCAATATCGATAGAAAGGGGTCCAAAGATAGCTTTGTTGTAATTGTATAGCTAACATAACAACCTAAAATTATCAACATGGTGTGGGAAATCTGAAGAACTCTCACAACTCCGAAGATCAGCGAGAGTCCTGAGGCCATCACTGCATATACTCCCCCCAAGAGGATCCCGTTTATAACAATCTGTCCTAAGGTATGAAATATCCCCACTTATTCCTCTATATATGAGCTCGTTTCACTTCAATCCCTTTATCAACCAATGTTCCCAAGAGATTTACCATGCTCATATGGATGCTAGGCGAAAGAGAATCAACACCGCCACTCACATACCCACTCCCTCCATCGATAAGTCCTGCATCAATACATGCAAGAAGCACGCGATGCTCAATTTCCGAAGAATGAAAGGCTTCTCTTTTTTCTTCGAGTATAGCTATCATCGCCGAAATCCCATAAGCACCCCAATTAGAGACCGCGGCAGGGACCAGGAAATCTGTCTTTGTTATAGGCACGATTCCTCCCTTACAAGAACATCTACATTGTTTGCCAAAGGGAAGCCATTGCCGAAGTTCTTCAGCGATAACCCCCATCCCTATTTCGTTCCCTCCATCGCCAATACCTATGGTAACAATTTGTCTTTCTTTGGCTTTTTTCATGAGGATATCTATTTTGGCCATGGGGCCAGTCGTATCGTCACCCCGGCTTGTATGAATGACACCTTTTTCGTTCATCCCTCCTTTCTCGATAGATATAATTCCCCGGACGGGAAACATGTTGATTAAACTGGCCGATACCTCTTCTGCCTCTGAAATCTCTGTAGGGAAACCCAAAACAGCTGCAGAGTGTAAAGGTGCCCTAGATTCAGCGGCAGCCAAAAGCTCCTTAGAAGGGATTATTTTAAAACCAACAGATGTACACACCCTTTCCATGGCGGGAACGAGGCTTTCTTCAATCAGAAATATGACCATAGCGTCCATGGCCCTATGCAAAGCCATTCCCAATAAAGCAGCTCCAGGGGGCCCGTCTGTTTCAGCAATGTTAGGGTTTATATGAGGCCTATCTGGCCAACCAGTAGCAATAAGGACTACCCCTTTTTCCTGTAAAGATTCATGAAGACCTCTTGCGGCAAAAAGAGTGAGTGGTCCATCGTATAGGGCACGAGTATCTCTATAAAGTTTTCTTGCCACCGTCCTGAAGGGAAGGTCCACCGTTATCAGCTGGTCAATGTTTTCAGATACTTCCCAAAGGATATCTTCTTTTTTCATTTTTCCGAGATCAAACATGCGAAACCCTAAAAATTACAAATAGTCTTTTACTTCCTTCACTGTGCGATCGAAATGATCTTGTATAAGAACTCTTGCAGTCTCCAGATCCTTGGATTCAATAGCGTTCACTATCTTCTGGTGTTCGTGGAAGTAAACCTTTATATGTTGGTAGTTAGAAAAGTACTTCTGGACAGCTTCTCTCCAGATTGGTTGATCTGCAATACCAAGGAGATATTCCAAGATCTTGACAAGAAGAGAATTATGAGTCGCCCTGGCTGTAGCCAAGTGAAACCTTTTATTGGCCTCAAAGTAAGCTTCGAGATCATGAGCAATAATGGATGCTTTCATATCTGCTATCTCTTCACGCATATTCTTTAAATCTTGTTGTTGAGCTTCATGGATGGCCATTTCAACGATGGCCCCCTCAATAGCCTTTCTTGCGCGAAGTGCCTCGAAAAGACTCTCGCTTTCCTCTAACATCGCAATAGCCTTAGAACGGAGGAAAGGATTCTTTCCCTTTCCTTTTACATAGGTCCCGTCGCCTGTAAGGCTCTCAACTACTCCCACAATTTGCAAAGCGCTCAGAGCCTCCCGAACTGGTGGACGACTGATTCCCATCTCCTCTGCAATCTTCCGCTCAGCCGGCAAGCGATCATCCTCCTTAAATAACCCTCGAGATATAGCTTCAAGAATCTGTTCAGCGACTAAACTGCTTTTCTTTTTTCCACCAAAATTTTTAATTTTCTGAAAAAACATCTTGACACATCTTTGGAAATAGTAAATATTGGTATTATTGGTCTGACTGGTAAGACAATATCTATCCTGCTGTGCTTCATTTGTCAAGTGAAACAAGTAAAAAAACGTAATAAGGAGTTAGAAAATGGAAAAAATGGCATTTATCTCGCCCACTGGTCACCTTGGCTTCACTCCTATCGAAAAGGATAGTTTTTACGAAGGGATTAAAAAACGGCCTGATTATGTCATCGCCGATTCAGGAAGCTGTGATATTGGCCCACATCCCCTCGGCTCAAATGATCATGCAAGCCCGGAGGAATGGCAAAGACACGATTTAGAAGTGATGCTACTTGAGTCCAGAAAGCTCGAGGTTCCCATGATTATAGGTTCTGCTTCTGATACTGGCGCTGACAGGGGGGTAGATCAATATGTGGCAATTATCAAAGAGTTGGCTGAAAAGCATAAAATTCCAAGATTTAAATTGGGATATATCTATTCCGAGGTATCCAAGGATATTTTGAGAAAAAAAATAGAACAAGGGGTTGAGATCGAAGGCTTAGGAGACCGTCCCAATCTGACTGTAGAACTGATAGATCGAACTAGTCACATCGTTCCTCTCATGGGCGTGGAACCGATAATTAAAACCCTAGATTTTGGTGCCGATGTGATTATTGCAGGTCGATCAAGTGACTCTTGTATCTTTGCAGCACCAGCTATACGAGCTGGTTTCCCCAAAGCAACCTCTTATTATATGGGCAAAGTTCTGGAATGCGCCTCATTTGCAGCAGAACCCTTTATGGGAAAGGAGTCCATTATGGGCACTATAACCCAGGATGAGGTTTATGTGACTGCTATGCATCCAGATCAGAGCTGTACGGTAGCCTCCATTGCAAGCCATGCTATGTATGAAAGGAGGGATCCCTTTTATGAACATGTGGCTGGTGGTTACCTAGACATGACTAATTGTAGCTATGAACAAGTGGATGAAAAGACAGTCAAAATTACAGGTTTTGTTTTTTATGAAGATCCCATATATAAGGTGAAACTTGAAGGAGCGGGAAAGGTTGGGGAAAGGGCTCTTTCCATTGCTGGAATCAGAGACCCATACACGATAAAGCATATCGATAAGGTCATAGAATGGGCAAGAAGAAAGGTTATAGAGCGATGGGGAGAAATTGGGGAAGCATATCGGCTTTATTATCATATCTACGGGAAAGATGGGGTTATGGGACCCATGGAACCAGAAAAGGATGTTGTCCCCCATGAAATCTGTATCGTTGTTGAAGCCGTAGCTGATACTTTTGCAAATGCTGAGGTGATTTGTACCCTAGGCACAAGAAATCTATTCTATGCCCGTCTGCCTGAAGTAAGAGGAACAGCGGGGACAGCGGCTCTGATGATGGATGAGGTACTCAGAGGCAAAGATGGATATAAGTGGACCATTAACCATCTTTTGGAATTAGAAAATCCTATGGAACTATTTAATATTAAGATGGAAGAAATTGGTATATAGGGAGAAAAGAATGGTAAAAAAAATGATTGACTTAGCAAAGACTATACGGAGCAAGAATGCCGGGGTAGATCATATCACCTTTGACATTCTTTTTAGGGATAGAGAGAATTACGAGTTAGTGAAATCGAGTAAGGCCTTAACAAAAGAAAAAATTGCTAAGCTCTACAGCATTCCAATTGAACAAATCTCAGACTTTGTGGAATATGACCCTGGATTTGCCATTAAATTTACCCTAAAAAGAAATCGTCCGAGTGGAAGCCCTGGAGAGATGGACCTTCTTGGTTCACAACAATATCCACCTTTATTTGATATAGAGATTCCTGACTAGTCTCACTCGACTCATACCACCAAATAAACCTTTCAAATTTTGACAATTGCACAGAGGCTAATTGTGCAATGAAAAAGTCTTGGCACATTACTCACCCCACTACTGAAAATACAAGTCTGCACCATAGGGCTTCATAAATCTCCTTGATGCCCTAGAGTTGATTTAATAGGAAAACTTTCTCAAGCAAAAGATGTTTCTCAAGCAAAAGATTGACGAAACCAGGGCTCACTCATACAATAGCCTCATGAATCCAAAAATCTACATCGGTACTTCGGGCTGGAATTACAAGCATTGGAAGGAACTATTTTATCCTGCGGGTTGTCCAGAGACAAAATGGCTGGAGTTCTATGCCAAACATTTTAAAACAGTCGAGTTAAACGCCAGTTTTTACAGGCTCCCTAAACCCCAGACCTTTGAAAACTGGAGAAAAAGAACACCTGATAACTTCATTTGGTCGGTAAAGGCCAGTAGGTACATCACCCACATAAAGAGGATAAAGGATGTCCGAGAGCCTTTGGAGAGGTTCTTTAACACTGTTGAGTTGTTAAAGGAAAAACTGGGACCAATCCTCTTTCAACTACCACCTAATCTCACGTTTGATGAAGCGGTTTTGAGCCATTTTTGTCAAAAGCTAAAGGGAAATCATCTCTATACCTTAGAGGTGAGGCATCCAAGCTGGGCACAAGAAAAAAAGGCACAAGACATACTCAGGGATAACAATATCGCATTTTGTGTTTCTGATACGGCCGGGCGCTACCCTTATATCGAGGAGGATACAGCTACATTTATTTATATAAGACTGCATGGTTCCAAAAAGCTCTATTCGAGCGAATATTCTGAGGAGGAATTGCAAGCATATGCCCAAAAAATCAGGGATTGGTCTAAGGATACCTACCTTTATTTTGATAATGATTATGGCGGATATGCCATTAAAAATGCAAAGAGAATGAAAGAAATATTAGGGTTAACATAGCCCTAATGGAACGTGTTTTTATCTCTCACAGAGTTTTTAAGCTGAGTCCTTGATGGGAGGATTCAGCTTAAACTATCATCCCGTTATCACGGGATATATAAATACCACAAACTTTTATGCTGCTATTCAATCATGATGTTTTCCATGTCCCAAGTGCCCCGATAGGGGCTCTGGTTTGGCCTGATTTTTTCCTCTCAAAAAATCAGGCCAAGCACAAGAAATTATCTCTGTGTTCTCAGCGTCTCGAACGATCCCGATAAATCGGGAGAGTAGGCGGTTAATAAACATATCTTAAGACGGTAAAAAGATGGGTGTTTGCATATATTGTGGTACCTCTTCACCCCTTATTTCAGAGACTGTTGGGATCTGTTTGACATGCCTACAAACTGGTACTGAAAGCATGGTCGATCACATTCAGGAGGTCCACCGAAAATCTCGTGCTCCATTTGGTCTTCCTGCCCTACCACCGCGAGATCCAGGAGGTGTTACCTGCAAGCTTTGCGCTAATGCTTGTCAGATTGCCGAAGATAGTGTTGGATACTGTGGTATCAGATCTGTTACAGAAGGTAAAATAAAAGGTGGGACAAAAGAGGCTAATGTGGATTGGTATTATGATCCCCTGCCAACCAACTGTGTTGCCGATTGGGTCTGCCCCGGAGGCACCGGCATAGGCTATCCACACTATGCCTACAGAAAGGGCCCGGAACATGGTTACAAAAACCTGGCAGTTTTCTATAACGGCTGCTCTTTCAACTGCTTATATTGCCAGAATTGGCACTTCAGGGAGAAGGTTAGTAGGGAGAATAGAGTGCTTGTATCTGAGCTTGCCAGCTCCGTAGATAGAGAAACCGCCTGTATCTGCTATTTCGGTGGAGACCCTACACCGCAGCTGATTCATTCCATAAATGTTTCCAAAAATGCAATAAAAGAAAACCAGGATAGAATCTTAAGGATCTGCTGGGAAACAAATGGTTCCATGAACCCAAATCTACTTTCCCAGATGATTGATATCTCGCTAAAATCCGGAGGTTGTATAAAGTTTGATCTCAAGGCATGGACAGAAAATCTTCACCTGGCCTTATGCGGTGTGAGCAATAAAAGGACATTAGATAATTTTAAAATGATTGCCCAGAATATTCATAAAAGGCCAGAGGTGCCCCTACTTGTGGCCAGCACACTACTCGTGCCAGGATATATAGATATAAAAGAGATTTACCAAATCGCCTCCTTTATATATAGTTGCAACCCTGATATCCCCTATTCCTTGTTAGGATTTTACCCTCATTTCTTAATGACGGATCTTCCAACAACCACCAGAATACAGGCTCAAGAATGCCTTAATGCAGCAAGGGAAGCAGGTCTTACCAGGATAAGA
>JGI10211J14876_10000858_pt1 | contig 13222 bp, 10 predicted proteins | sample Etolagsediment_FD_14876 | JGI IMG/M metagenome (IMG submission 14876)
TCGGAGTCGGCACGCCAACCAGTACTCCGGGCCATCGGGACTCTTCTTCCCGCTTCCGTTGAGCTAACTCTTTTTGCGGCATTCCCCGTCATCTTCCTCGGAATCTGGCTGGGGAAGATATCGGCTGTGCACCAAGATACGCTCACTGACCACATCTCCCGCGTCACAGCCATTATCGGTTGGTCGTTCCCAACGTTCGTTTTCGGCATTCTTGCACTGATGATTTTCTATGCGGCGCTCGGCTGGTTTCCTCCCGGACGCTTGGCGTTGTCTGCCTCGCGAATCGTTCATTCCGATGCGTTCACCAGCTACACCGGGATGCATACCATCGATGCGATCCTCAATGGGAATCTTACTGTATTCGTCGACGCCCTTCGTCATCTCGTTCTTCCTGTCTTTACACTGGCCTACGTGAGTTGGGCGATGATTCTGAGATTGATGCGCTCAAGTATGCTGGAAACATTACGGCAGGACTACGTCACAACCGCTCGATCGAAAGGGTTGACAGAACGTGTTGTCATCAACAAGCACGCGCAGAGAAACGCGCTTCTACCGGTGACAACGGTTGCTGGGCTAATGGTGGCCAACCTGATCAATGGGGTCGTCGTCGTAGAAACTGTGTTCAATTTTCGCGGATTGGGGGCGTTCGCCGCCTCAGCGGCAGTGCAGCTGGACCTGCCAAGCATCCTCGGATTCTCGCTCTTCAACGGCATACTGTTGGTACTCACCAACCTAGCTGTCGATATCATGTACGCGTTTTTCGATCCGCGTGTCCGTTTGGCGTAAACACGAGATCCGGCACATCTCTTATAGCCACAAGGATGACCATTGCATGACAAGGATCCAGACACTTACGACATGCCGGATACTAGCGCTGGACGCTAATGCTGAATGGCGGGGTGTGTCTTCACGCGGATCGTATGGATACCCAGCCGGTTACCTCCCAGCACGTCCGTGATGTAACGATCTCCGATCATCATTCCAGATCAGATCCTCAATTGAAGCCGTCTCGCGTAACCGGGCCATGCCTTCCAGGAACTTGTCCTCCATCCCAGGCGAGACACACGTCTTATGCATGGCGCGTCCGTTGAGAATCGAGCTAGAAGACCGCCTTGCGAAGCACGATCTAAATCGAGGCACAATGTCTCGCTCTGTCTGAGGAGCGGATCGATGAAACCTATCTGGGCGCACTGGAATTGACTTCTTCGCGATTGGATCTGTATAATCAACTCGCCGATTTGCTAGGTTGTGATTACCGGATTGGTTTGCTTTGTCAATTGCGATCGAGCAAGCCAAACACTTTGAGTCTGGGGATCCGTAGCGAAAGGCTCCCTTTGCTCTCAGTATCATGAAGGAGGCGAGGCAGTGAAAAGAACTCTGGTAGTACTGTTAGGTCTCGTACTGTTTTCAGGCATTGCCGTTACGGCAGCGGAACCTGTCGTACCCATTGAAATCGAGGGCTTCTATACTTTCCTCATGTTCAACAATGAGACAGGTGTAGCAGCCACAAAGCTGGCGATCAGCTTCGACCAAGACATCCTCTTCGACGCGTCGGACATCGTCGTATTCGGCGGTGGCTGGCCCTCGATGGTTGCTGTTTCCGGCACCTTTGCATTCATCGATGTTGATGTCGTCGCGGGCGGAACGTTCCAGCTAATTCTGCCGATGGAATACAAGGGGGCAACTGTTGCAACAGCCTTCTGGTTCGATTAGTGATCGCAGCTGTTCTCCTACCGGATGACAGCTTGCAGTCACTGTTTTCGACCACAAGTTACAAGGAGGAACATAAATGATGAAACGCGCCGCTTTGTTCTTGGTTCTTGGATTATTCATATTCGGATCGCTTGCAGTCGCACAGACTGCAATCCCTGCAACGCCTGATGCGACTGTTGGTGGCGATTTGGTCATCGGCGTAAGCCAGACGTTCAAGGACCTAGATCCGCGAATCGCTAACTCTGCCTATGATGCCTATGTGATCGATGCCGTATATGACGGATTGGTCATACTGCATCCGGAAACGTTGGCGCCCTCCCCGTGGATCGCGAAGTCCTGGGACATCCTCAGCGACTCTCAAGTCCGTTTCTATCTCAACGAGGGCATCAAGTTCCACAATGGAGAAGACCTCACAGCCGAAGACGTCGCATTCACGTTCAACTGGATCGCCGATGTTGCCAACAACTCGCCGAACGCTACCGAGTTGATCTGGATGCAAGAGGCAATCGTTGTTGACGAATACACCGTCGATATCATTACCAAGCCTGAATACACGCCATTTGCTCCAGGTTTCGGCACTGAGACGCAAGCGATCGTCCCAATGGACACTGTGCTCGCGATGGGTGACGATGCATTCAACCTTGCTCCAGTTGGCAGTGGTCCATTCAAACTCGTTGAATGGCTGCCCGGTGAGCACATCAAACTCGAGCGAAACGAAGATTACTGGTTGGTCTATCCGAATCTCGATACGATTACGTACCGCCCAATTCCCGAGCTTTCAGTCATGATGCTGGAACTCGAATCCGGTGGAATCCACATAGCGGACAACATGCCTGCCGCCGATGTACCGCGATTCATGGCGATGGATACCGTCGATGTGCTGCAGGTCGGAAGTCTTTCGTATTTCCACATGTTCTTCAACATGAACAGCGCAATCTCGAACGACATCCGATTCCGCAAAGCCGTCTACTTGTCGGTTGACATGGAAGCCGCCGTTTTCTCGATCTTCCAGGGACTTACCGGTGTGAAGGCCTATGGTTGTATCCCGCCGGCGCTCTGGGCAAGTGATCAGGAGTACCTGAGAGAGAACGTCCAACTGGATGAAGACGACGATGAAGCTGTCCGCTTGTTTGCTGAGCTGAAGGCTGAAGGCGTTATCCCTGAGGGATACACGATTCGGATTCACACCCCGCTCGACCCTCGCCGCCGACAGTTGGCAACGATCTTGGCGACTAGCCTGATCGAAAACGGTGTCGATGCTGTAGTTGTACCGCTCGATTGGGGACCGCTACTTGACCTCGCCTATCGCTCGGAATCCGACCCTGTCGGTGATTTCGAGATGATGTGGATGGGTTGGAGCGGAGGCCCGGACCCGCACGACTTCGCGTACTACATGTTCCACTCAGATAACGCGACCGTCGGATCGGCTGACAATATGTCCTTCTTTAGCGATCCTGAAGTCGATTCCTTGCTTGATCAAGCTGCAACCACGCTTGACCAAACAGTTCGCGAGGGTCTCTACGTTGAAGCACAGCGACTCGTCTACTCAAAATACGCAGCGATCCCTGGATATCACTACGTCCAGACAACAGCTATCAGGTCCAACCTTCAAGATTTCAGGGTCCACCCGTTGGGCACGCTGTGGATAACCACGCCATACGCCAACTTGTGGCTTCAGTAGTTGGACAATGCAGCGTAAATCGCCTTAGCCTAACCTAGGCGATCAATAAAATCAGCCTGGGCTGTTGGTTGAAGAACTGACAGCCCAGGACTTTTCAATGCAAGACTGGGGACTCATATGCTCGGATACGCATTGAGACGACTAATTCAAGTCGTCTTCACGATATTCGCCCTCACCGTCCTGGTCTTTATGCTCCTCAAGATGATGCCTGGAGATCCGGCCGTTGTTATGGCAGGAATTGGGGCAGAACTAGCAGTCATTGAGGGAATCCGCGAGGAGTTGGGCTTAAACAAGCCATGGCCTGTGCAATACTGGCGTTTCATCGGCGGGTTGCTCACTGGCCGCCTTCAAGCGATGACCTATCACAGGCCAGTCTGGTCAGTGATATTCCAGCGACTTCCCGCAACCATTGAACTTGGTCTCTTTGCGCTCATCATCTCACTGACGATTTCGATTCCGGCCGGGATGTTGTCTGCGATATATCGCAATTCTGTGCTCGATTACGGTGTAACAACCGTCGCGCTGATGGGAATCTCGATTCCCGTCTTCTGGTTCGCGCTCATGCTGATGTTGGTTTTCGGCGTTGTCTTGCGGGTCCTTCCCGTGTCCGGTCGCGGTGCATCGATTGCACTGTTTGGCTGGACTCAATTCAGGTTCTCGTTTCTCACCTGGGATGGGTTAAGACATCTGATCATTCCGAGCGTAGCTCTGGCATCGGTTCAGATGGCAATGAATGCCCGTTTAACTCGTGCAAGTATGCTTGAGGTGTTGAAACAGGATTACGTCAATACCGCACGTGCTAAGGGACTCAAGGAGCGAGTGGTACTGGTCAAGCATGCGTTTCGCAATGCACTTGCACCAGTAGTGACCAACGTCGGAATGCAGATTGGCACGCTGATTGCCGGAGCCGTGCTGACTGAGACAACAACTGCATGGCCGGGAATCGGACGGCTTATGGTAGAGGCGATTTCAAGGCGGGACCAGGCGGTCGTATTCGGACTCGCTCTGTTCCTTGCCGTGGTCTTCCAAATCTCCTACCTGGTCGTCGATCTCCTATATGCGTACATTGACCCAAGGATTACCTATGATTAGGGACAAACAAGCAATCAATGAAACGCAGAACTCCGTACGGCCACGGCCATCGGATATCGCGCTCGGCTTAGTACTGCCGGGACTTGGGCATCTTGTTCGTGGATACTGGGAGAAAGCGATCCTATTCTTCGGCGCTCTTTCGGTTGTCGGAGCAACCCTTGGTATCGCCGTGGCAAAGCATCGATTGGCCTGGTTAGCAGGCACATCGGACTACTGGTTCTCGACGATAATGATATTTCTCCTCCTGGCGATCGTCTGGGTCGTGGCACTGCTTGATCTGTACAAGATGACTCAGAAGGCTACTGAGGATAAACAGTACGTGATGGGATATTGGGATATGGCGACTCGGCGCTTCAGTCGAGATGCGAAGGGTATCATTGGCTTGCTGATCATCGCTTTAATACTTCATGTCGCGCTGTTTGCACCATTCTTTGCATCCGGACACAGCTTCGAGGGTGTCGAAGGGTTTGTGAAGTCGCGCATACACGCCATCAAGATGGATCTGTACAATTTTCAGGCTGCTCCTTCAGGTNATCATCCGTTAGGAACGGATAACTTCGGACGAGATGTTCTTGATCGACTCATCTTTGGCACACGCGTTGCCCTGGGAATCGGTTTTGTGGCAACAATGCTCAACATGTTCTTGGGAGGTTTTCTCGGACTCATCGGAGGATACTTCCGTGGACCCGTCGATGCCACGCTGATGAGAATCCTAGAGGTCATCAATTCGATTCCGTTTCTGGTGCTTGCACTTCTCGTGCGCGGGCTTTGGCAAGATGGCGGAATCGTATCTCTAATGCTGATCCTCGGAATCTTTGGTCTTCAGCCGGCGCGAATTATTCGAAGCGAGGTACTTTCAGTCCGAGAACAGGATTACGTTCTAGCCGCAAGGGCCATCGGGGCGCCAACGTGGAGAATCATCCTTAGGTACGTTCTTCCGAATGCCCTTGCTTCACTGATCGTCGTAACGACCATGTCAATCGGAGTCAACATTATCGTTGTCGCAGGGCTAAGCTTCCTCGGATTCGGAGTACCACCGCCGACGCCTTCTTGGGGCGCCATGTTGCAGGAGGCGCAGGAGTACATGCGTACGGCATGGTGGATGGCCGTTTATCCAGGGCTCACCATCGTGATCACCGTCTTCGGGTTCAATATCCTCGGAGACAGCCTGCGCGACGTATTGGATCCCCGACTCAAATAGGAAGTAATGCACACGTAGCCGTCTGTGAGAGTTCGCACAGAAATTCGCCTGCTCTCACGGACGGTTCTTTTATCGGTCGAGATCGCATGAACGAACTCGAATCGAGTGAATTCCCAGACGGTTTGCACCCAGAACATCGGTCAGCCAACGATCACCGATCATGACCGCTTCTGTGGCAGGAGCCTTCAATTGATCAAGCAGCATGAAAAACGCTCGCGGGCGCGGCTTTCCGGCATTGCGCACTACCGGGAAGGGTATGTCCGCTAAGAAGTCCTTGTCCCTCCCTCCACGGTTTCGATTGCTAAGGATCGCAATGCGGAATCCTTTCTCGGTCAAGGAATCGAGCAACGCCTTTGCCGCTGGCGACAGGATTTCTCCCTGCCAGGGCGTAAGCGTCTTGTCCAGATCAAACATCAGAATACGCTTGCCTGCATTCCAAAGGCGATCGTAGTCGATAGTGAACACCGACTCAGCCGTCTCGTTCGGCCGAAGAAACCGGAGTATCATCCGTTGTATCTTCTCCTCTCCGGATCTCGCTGATGTTCGCCATGTCACGAAGGCGGGCCATGACTTTCAAGAACTCGTCCTCCATCCCCGGCGCGACGTATACCTTGTACATAGCGCGTCCGTTGAGAATACGAAAATCCCTTCGAACGGCCGCCATTCCGTCGTAAGCACTGATGATGGCGTCGATGAAGTGAATCTCCTTTTCGCTGGTAGCGATCCAATAAACGAGTGCGTCCTTCATGACGCCTTCTCAACATGGCTTCTGGCAGCATCGATCGCCTTGCGAAGCGCGATCTCCGGCTCAAACCCATTCTTCCACGATTCGGCAATGGCCAGCAAAATCCCCAACCCAGCACGTTCCTCTGTGTCCAATCCTTCGGAATTTAATGTCTCCCCGTTTCGAATCATCTGCTCATCGACAAACTTCCTTGCCTCAACAAGTGGTGGTAACGGCGGCTTGTGTCCACGTTCCTGGGCTTTGATCTCGTTCCACCGTTTCAGGACGGTGGGGATGTCGTTGGGGGCATTCCCGAAGACATGGGGATGTCTCCGTACGAGCTTGTTGATCAAACCTACGATAACGTCATCGATCGAGAAAGCGCCTCGTTCCGAAGCAATCTGTGCATGCAAGACGACCTGCAGCAATACGTCTCCCAGCTCATCCTTCAGTGCGTCCGGCTTACCGGAATCGATGGCGGCAATGGCCTCGTAAGCTTCTTCCAACATATAGGGCCGAAGAGAGCTATGATCTTGAGCACGATCCCACGGGCATCCGTCCACGGGATCGCGCAAACGAGCGATTCGATCGATGAGATCGCTGAACTTGTCACTACTACTCTTCATCCGCCGAGGTGTCCGCTGAATCCGACGGTACATCCTCGCCAGCGGGCGCTACGTCATCAGCAGATGAGGCGTCTTCATCGATCTCATCCACCGGGAATTTGACCGTTCCGCCAGCCTGAACAATGAGGGCGTTGACCTCGTCCAGGCGGTACTCGGGATCGTCGGCCTGCACCAATTCGAGTTGCTCCAAAGCCTCGGCTTCACGCGCTTGATCGAGGTAGATCTTCGCCAGGCTGATCCGCGCGTCAAGCCCGACCGGCATGAACGGTCGACCAGCCCCAACCTCTGTTTGGACCGCGATCATGATTTCCTCGTAGATTGCGATCTTGTCGAAATCGTACTCGGCGTAGCTCAGCCCTCTCTGGAGGTACTCAATCGCGGATAACGGCTCGTTCCTCCATCGATATGCCTCGGCAATTCCAAGGTAGGCCTCAATCAGATTCGGCTCAACGTTAAGGACCGCTGCATACTCCGTTATTGCAGCAGACCACATGTACTGCTCACCCAATGATTGAGCCAAGCGAAGTCGCATAGTCGTATCGTCTGGCGAGAAATCCAGGATTCGCCTCGCAATATCTTCCTTCTCCTGGACATCGAGCGATCGCTTGTGGGCGGATTGAAGGTGCTGCAGCGCGCCTTCGATGTCTCCACGTTGTGCTTGAACCTCGGCAAGTCCAGTATAAGCTTCCACTCGATATGGAGATCGAATCATCACATGCTGGAACTCATCCTCCGCGTCATCGATCTGCCCTACCAAAAGGTAGACTTGCCCTAACGCTATATTGAGATCGAGTGAACCTCCACTCTGTAGCCCTATCCTGAATCGACCGATGGCAATCAAAGAGTACTCCTCGATCAGCTGAGCAAGTTCCTCGAGCCGAGCGTCAGCTTCAGGAGTTGTCTCCTCAAGCGAGAGCAACCCATCTCTCTCCTTTATAGCCTCGATGAGCCGGGCATGAGCGACTTCTCCCTCAGCAATCTGCATTCTTACGTTTCCCGGGTCTATCTGCGCGATCTTTTGTAGAGTCTCTTCCGCTTCCCCCAAGTAACCGACGGCCAAGTACGCTGCAACCAACTTCGTCATGATCGAGCTATCCTCGGGACTGAGCGCACGGGCCTGCTCAAAGCGGCGAACTGCCTGCAATGCGGCACCTTGCTGCAGTGCGAGATCCCCGGATGCAATATGAGCTCGGACGTAGTCAGGATAGTCAGCAATGATCTCAGCGAACTGTGCCTCCGCATTCACAACATCACCCTGGGATGCATACAACTCGCCGAGGATGTATCGAGCATCCATGCTATCCGGGTCCAACGCTAGTACACGGTTGATGAAGGCGTCATCCGCTTCAACACCTCCTTCCTTCAATGCATTGAGGTAATGCTCCAACGCCCTATTCTCATACTCTTTACCAAGTGCTTTCAGCTCCTCGATCCGTGCAAGATCTGCTTCAATAGGCTCTTCAAGATCTTCGAGAGGTGCACGCTCTCCAGCCAGTTCGATGGCCCGGCTTTCGCAGACACGACCGATGTAATATTCGAAGTAAGGGTCACCGACTACGCCACTTGCCAGCAGTCGTTCGTATTCCGCAATCGCCAAGTCCAGATCATCGTCTTGGAGGAAATAGGCTTTGAGCAGAGGCTCGATGATCTCGATTTCAGAGGCTGCAGAGAGGTCCTCATACCAATCTGAGAATCGTTCAGATTCCTGCTCTGCAATATAGGCATCCCGAACCTCGTCCTTGACATCGTCCAATGTTGGCGTTGACGCGGCCCTACGATCAGTCAATCGAATGATGTGATACCCGAATTGGGTCTGAACCGGCTGACTGATCTCTCCCACTTCCAACGCAAATGCGGCTTCTTCGAATTCGGGAACCATGCGGCCGCGCTCAAACCAATCCAAGTCGCCACCTTGATCCTTGTTGCTCAGATCGTCCGAATGCTCGCGGGCAAGCTCGGCGAAATCAGCTCCAGCCAGAAGTTGCTCGTATAGATCCTGAGCCGCAGCTTCGTCCGAGACCAGAATGTGCGACGCGCGAATGCTCTCTGGGCTGTCGTACTGCGAAATGTTGGCTTCCAGATATTCCAAGAGTTGCTCATCGGTGGGAACAATCACACCGACAATCTGTTCATGCAGATAAGCATCACGCAGCTGTGTTTCCACGTCGGCTCGAAGGGAATCCTTGAATCCGGACAATGATTGCCCCTGTTGCGCCAGAATCCCTTCCAGATCTGCCTCTGTCAGGTTGTTGCTTTCGAGAATTTCGTTGTACTGAGACGTGAAAGATTCGTTGATCTCGGCTCGGGGAACCTGAATCCGCCGTTCTCTTGCAGCTTGACCGAGTAAGACATGTTGGATCATCCGCTGCAATCCCTGGCTGCGGATGTCCAACATGAACAAAGCACCCTTGGCGCCGGAAGTCAGATCGTTCGTGGGTTGGCCGATTTGCTGATAATAGGCCAGGTATTGATTCAGAATCGTCGAAGCTGCACGAGACGCTGCTTCCGTCAAGATGGCCTCTCCATTGACAATCGCAATGTTTTCCGTGCTCGTATCCACGGTGCCCGACGGGCGGAACACGCCCGCTTGGTTGAGCGAAACGAGGGCGACTCCCCCCACAAAGAACGAGATGACGACGACCCAAATGATTGCCTTCTGATACCGTTTAAAGAAACCGGACATTGCAGTTGTCACTCCTTAATTCCCGATTGGCTTGCCGCGACATGGTACAGACCCGCGGATACCGGAACAACCTCATCTTCATGCTCTTAGGATTCCACCGCTGTTCCGCTTCCTGATTTCGGAAACGATACAGCCATCATCTCATGGCATGACCGAATAGCTAGGTGGATGGCCGTCTTTCCATGCTCGGACTCCATCACCCGAATGCTCGTGAAATTCGGAACACAGTACAGATCGACACCAGATGCGGCCACGTATCCACGGGCGATCGCGATCGCCTTGACCGCTTGATTCACCGTCCTAGGACCAATGACCTGAATTCCCGCTTCACCGGTCTGGCGCACGGCAGTAGCAATGGCAGCTGCGGTAGCGCTCGGATCGGAATGAGATGCCACCTTCAATGTGTTCAGTTTCGTCTCCTCATAGCTCGCACAGCTACTTCGCGCTCTCCGTGAACTGTGTTTGGCGGATAACATTGACCTTGATCTCGCCGGGATAGTTGAGCTCTTCTTCGATCGCTCGGGCGATGTCATAAGCCAGCTTGGCCGATACATCATCGCTGGCGCGCTCCGGATGAACCATAACTCGCACCTGACGGCCCGCTTGCAAAGCGAATGCCTCTTGAACCGCCGGGAAGGAGCGGCAAAGCTCCTCAAGGTCGTGCAATCGCTGAATATAGCGCTCGTATGTCTCTTGTCGCGCTCCCGGCCGTGCCGCTGACAGCGTATCCGCCGCCTGGATAATGACATCGATGATTCCGCTTGGGTCAACGTCTTCATGATGGGCAGCAATCGCATGCACGATGTCCTTGGCCTCGCCGTATCGACGAGCCAGATCGGCACTGATAAGGGCGTGCGGTCCGTCGACATCGTGATCCACAGCCTTTCCGATGTCGTGGAGCAGACCCGCACGNTTGGCCTTGTTGGCATCGGCACCCAATTCCTCGGCGAGTGTCTTGGCGATGCCACTCACCTCGATGGAGTGAATGAGTTGGTTTTGGCCGTAGCTGGTACGATACCGTAGCCGTCCCAGTAAGGTTGACAACTCGGGATGGAGATCAATTCCCAGATCGAATGCCGCTTTCCGCCCCTCTTCTTTAACCCGCTCCGCCAATCTGGCTTGTGCCCGTTGCACCTTCTCCTCGATTTGCGCAGGATGGATGCGTCCATCTTCAATCAGCCGGTTGAGCGCCATCCGAGCCACTTCCCGCCTAATGGGATGGAAGCACGACAGAACCACCATTTCCGGAGTGTCATCGACCAGAAGCTCAACGCCTGTGAGCGCCTCAAAGGTCTTGATGTTGCGCCCTTCGCGCCCGATAATGCGCCCCTTAAATTCTTCAGAAGGCAGAGGGACTGAGCTGACTGTGTTCTCTTCCACGTATTCGGATGCGTAGCGCTGCACTGCGGTGGCTATGATGCGGGCCGCTCGCTGCTCGCCCTCTTCCTTGGCCCGTCGCTCCACATCCTCGATCTTGCGAGAGAAGAACCGCTGCGATTCATTTTCGACGATTTTCAGCAACTGGTCTTGTGCCTCTTTTCGAGTCCAGCCGGCAACCCGCTCAAGTTGGGATTTTCCTTCCTCCAACAGACGAGTCCCTTCCTTCTTGAGCTTGTCGAGCGCTTCTTCGTCACCTCGAAGAGAGTCCTCGATTTTCTCAAGATAGGCCGACTTCTGGCTTAATCGATCTTCTCTGCGTAAGATTCGTTCTTCCGAACGCCCGATTTCCTCTTCGCGACGTTGGGCGCGTTCCTCTTGCTCTTTTCGAAGTTCCTGCATCTCCTGTCGCGCTTCCAACAGCTTCTCTTTCTTGAGCTGCTCGACTTCTTCCTGCGCAGCAGCGAGTATTTCTCCTTCCTTCCGCCTGCGCGGAATGCCGCCCAGCAAGAAGCCCATCACGATAGCCGCGACAAGGCTCATGCTAAAGCCGATATATGTAAAAAGCGTCACGCTCGTCACTTCCCTTCGTTCCACCCAACGTGCTGCCGCATTATACCCGCTTCCCACCCTCAACCTTGAGCGCCGCCGGCAAGAACAGGAGACTGAATAGAAGCGCGAACCCGATTCCAAGCAACGCCGACGCGCCCAGCATCCGCAATCCCGGTGTGCGCGCAGTCAGCAAGCTCCCGAACACAAGCATCGTGGTCAGAGACGTTACGATAACCGAAATAGCGGTCGTTCCTACACCTCGTTCGATAGCGCCTTCGCGGCGCAGGTTGTATTCCTCCATCGTTCGATGAAGGATATGAATGCCATTGTCCACGCCGATTCCTATCAGAAGCGGAGAGATGGTGATACTGAGGAAATTGAAGTCCATCGACAGCAATCTCATGGCTCCCAGCATCCAAATATACCCCAGCACCAACGGGGCTGCCGCCAGTAGGGCGCGCATCCATCCCCTCAGGCTTCCCCATACCACCAAGATGATGAGCAAGATCGCAATCCCCGTAGATAAATAGAAGTCACGCTTCATGTAGTCTTCGAGCTGCTGGACCACCAGCGGCATGCCGAAGTAGTCGTCAGAAAACGAGGCTGCGAAGCGATCGAATTTCTCCATGTTGTCCTCGTCGAAGATGCCGCGACTAACCCTGGCTTGAATGACAAAGCGACCGTCTGAGGTGAGGAATCCGGCGCGAAGTGCTTCAGGATAAGCGAGCAGTACGTCGCGAAGCAGCGTTTCCGCCGGCGGAAGATCGCGCACCTGATCCAGATTGGAGTCCAATGCCGCCAGCGCCACGCTCAATGCCCCAAGATTCAACGAGGCTGCCACTACATCCGTCTGCCCAATCTGTTCTTGGATATCGCGGAATTGCCGCATGATCCGGTTCCCTTGGATTCCCAAAGCGACTTCCCCATTAGCAGACGCAGCGAATTGCAGGAGAGAGAATTGGGCCAGCGCCGTTCGGATTTGGGCCAGTACATCGGTTCCCCTATCTAGGCTCTCCTCAAACACATCCAGCTGCTCAATGTAGGCTGCCATATCGAGATTGCTCAGCATTTGCTGCTGCTCGGTGAGATTAACCGGCAACAGGTCCAATGGAGAATCAACGAATTCGACGATTTGAGGAAGTCCGAATTCAGAGGATTGTAGTTCGTAGTCGGACAGCTTCTCAACGATGATTCTGAGTTCATCCCCTGTCGATGCATAGAACGTGAAAATGCTTCCCACACCGGGAGCATTGTCGACGAAGTTCTCTTGAAGAATCTCGCCCACTTCCTGGGATTCAACCCTGGGGACCAGGTCTGTGCTCGAGAACTCAAAGGAGGTTCGTGCGGCTTGGAAGGTCACAAAAAAGGTCAGAACAAGAATGATGACAAAGACAGCCCTCGCGCGCCCGGTGATGAGCTGAAAAAGTCCCGACATGCGGGGGGCGTAACTGGCGACTCCCTCTTTCCTTCGAATCCTGAACAAGTAGTGCGACAGCGTAATCAACGCCGGAATCAAGAATAGCGTAGCCAAGAAAGCCACGATAACACCAATGCTGATAATGGCTCCCATTTC
>JGI10211J14876_10000859_pt1 | contig 13204 bp, 10 predicted proteins | sample Etolagsediment_FD_14876 | JGI IMG/M metagenome (IMG submission 14876)
TAACGTTTATTGATTTGCGGACTAATGAATCTCATGATTTTCTTCTTCAAGATGGAGATGTGGTTAGTTTTGATTATGAATGGAATATTCATATGGTCCATGCAGTAGAAAAAAGCAAAATCCACACTGAACCTCGCATTTCCTTACAATATTTCAATCGTAAATATCCTGAGCGATGGAATGAACGAGAAAATACACGTTGGAAAAAAGCACTGGAATTACGCAAAAAGGTTGTAAGTAAGCGTAGAACACTTGTAAATAAAGGAAAATCCGTCTATAAACCAATTACAAAGTCAATTAATTTTTCGAAAATGCCGCAAAAACGCAAAAGAAATTAGTACTCGCTTTAACTTAAAATAAATAAAATAAATAAAATAATTATGGAGACTCTTCAGAAAATTGAACAATTCAAAGGAAAACGAAATTGCGCCTTAACTCTTTTTATTCCACCTAATTATGACTTTACTAAGGATATAAAGCGTATTTATACTTCTATTATAAGTATTAAACATGAACAAAAGAAAAAACAATTACTCCCGATAATTAAAACCATAAAATCCCATATAGATGATAAAAAAATCATTGGATTTGGTCAAATAATTTGTTGTGGTCTAGGGCAAACACTTGTTTATTATCAACTTAATCCTCGAAATTTGATTCAAAAGTTTGAATATTATTATGATTATGTTTTTTCGACAAATATGATCAAAAAGTTCTTATTTCCTAATATTTCGTATATTGTGTCCAATAAAACTGTTGTGCAACGTTTAAATGTTTATATGTTAAAAGATAATCTTGTTTATAACAATAAAATTGATGGGTATTTGGAAACCGATTTAATAGGAACTATTTTCTATTTTTCCAATGAAAATCTTCCAATCGATTTAATAGAAAAAACTATGAAAACCAAAACGAAAATATGCATTGTAACAAATTGCGATCATCAAATTGCCAAAGATAATAAGATAGTTGGTCTATTGAAACATGGTCTTACAAGTCAATTATGTTGTATATAATCTATTAAAGTCAATATTCTGAGAATTATTTTCATTCGGATATCCTATTGGATTACACAAAGTCGGAATTTTTCCTATTTTTTGTACTAATGGTATATGTGTATGGCCATAAAACCAACAATTTATTTTAGAATCATATTTTCCAATAAATTCATTCATATCTGCGTAAAACCATTGATTATATTTTGCATATGATTGTTTATATTTTGGATGTATTAGATCATATGATGGCATATGATGTGTGATAATTATAGTTTTACCATCAACCATTTCAATTGCTTTATTGAGGAAATCAACGGATTTATGATGAAGTTCATTGTATTTTGTTGTACCTAATCCTTTTATATATTTAACATCATTAATTTTCCATCTTGGATCTGTAATTTTGCTCCACATTGTCGTGCCAATAAAATTAAAACCTCCATATTTCTCGATTTTATTATTTAATAGAGATATATTATCGTATTCATCAAATAAATCATTCATATATTCATCGATTTCTTCCATATTTTTGTTAATTTTCTTACTCTGATAATACTCATGGTTTCCGGGAACAATAAAAGTTTGATCAAATGTCTTACTCATATGATCAAGAAAGTCAATATAATAATCATCATGTGGATAACCAATATCACCTGGTACTATACAAACGTCGCATCCCTTATTTTTAATATTTTTAATATATTGTTTTGATGAAGAACCAAAAAATTCTAGGTGTAAATCCGAAACATATTGTATTTTCATTTTTGTACAGGCAAAGCCGCTACCGGAAGCGAAGCCGGAGGTACTTAAAATAGTGCGTATTTTACTTGCCATATACAACACACTATTTAGGATTTTTTAAGTATTTTAGCTTTTATAAATTAACAAATAAACATATTTATAATAATATATTAATCAATATTTTTTTGATATTATTTTTAACGTCTTCTTTTACGTCTTATAACGAAGAAATATACTAAAAGTAAAAATATTATAGTAATTATCAAAATCTGGATACATTTAGCAGTATTGCAATCAAACGAATTGTCCATGGGTGGACAGTTTGTTGATTTCATGGGAAAAATATTATTAAGAATATTAGTTAGGGACATATATATAAATTATGAAGAGAATTTTTTTATAGAATTTAAAAAAAAAATGAACTTAAAAATTACACAGATACCTTAGCTATGGATTCCGAAGAAATGGACCTAAAAGAACTTGTACTTACGCATAAACTTAATCCCGAAGAAGAACCCTTGTTACAACCAAGTAAAAATAAATATGTTATGTTTCCAGTTGAATACCCTGATGTTTGGAAAGCTTATAAAGATGCGCGTGCGGTAGATTGGAACGCAGAGGAGATTAAATTAAGTGAAGATTTAGTTGATTGGAAAGAAAAATTGAATGATAACGAAAGATACTTTATAAAAAATATTCTGGCATTTTTTGCGGGAAGTGACGGAATTGTATTGGAAAATCTAGTACAACGATTTATGTCAGATACGGATAAACAAGAAATCAAGACGTTTTATGGCTTTCAAATTATGATTGAAGGTATTCACAGTGAAACATATTCTCTTCTAATTGATACTTATATTGATGATCCTCAAGAGAAAGATAGACTTCTCAATGGCATTGAAACTATTCCTGTTGTTGGGCTTAAGGCTCGATGGGCTGAGAGATGGATTCAAAACAAGACTGCATCTTTCGCGGTTCGGCTTATTGCATTTGCAGTAGTTGAAGGAATTTTCTTCTCTGGCAGTTTTTGTGCTATTTATTGGTTGAAAAAGAGAGGACTTATGCCTGGTCTTACCTTTAGTAATAAGCTTATCTCTCGTGACGAAGGAATGCACACTGATTTTGCGGTTCTCCTATATTCAAAAATCAATAACAAAGTATCAAAAGATATTGTTTATCAAATTTTTGAAGAAGCGGTTTCAATTGAAAAGAAATTCATTAATGAGTCAATTCCATGTAACCTTATTGGAATGAATCGAGTGCTTATGTCTGAATATATTGAATTTGTTGCAGATAGATTGCTTGCTCAATTAGGATATCCTAAGAAATATGAGACTAAGAATCCTTTTGATTTCATGGATCTTATTTCCATGAGAAGTAAAGATAATTTCTTCGAGAACAGGGTTAGTGAATATAAGAGGGCACATATCGGTGAAAATAAAAATGAAGACTTTGCAATTGGTGATGATTTTTAAAAATTGATTTTATTTTTTTTATACATTAATATTTTATATATCTTGAACAAAATGTCATTGCAGGAAACAAGAAAGAATATAAAAAAAATATATAATTTGATATGTGGTGGAAAAAAAGATGGAATAGATAATTGTAATTGTTTTTTACATTCATTTGGATCGAAAATAAATGGACCACCAGTCCATGATGCATTTGATAGTCTTGAACCATTCGTAATTCACATATATAATCAGAATATTGGTGAAATAACATTAGTAAAATTAAAAGAATATGCTCGAAATTTTAATGATGATGTTCTTACATTTGAAGGATGTAATTGGTGAATTCGATTTTTTTGTAACTTAAAAAATATAGATAATATATATATAATATGTCATCTATCAAATTTATTGAAGTAAAGGATGATGGACAATACAACCGTAGAAGTACCATTTATGGTAAGAAAAGGGAAATTTTAGCAATGATAACTGATGGTAATCTTGAAATAGAAGGTCCCAAAATAGATACTGATGATGAAATTATAAAAATAAAACTAAAAGAACATCAAAAGCGTATGATCAAAGAAATGATGGAAAAAGAAGATAATAAACTTCGTACCACATCATCAATTAATTTGGGTGTTTTGGCTGATAAGGTAGGTTCAGGAAAATCCATGTGTGTTTTATCTTTAATAGCATTGAGACCAATCGTGAAAAAATTTCAGGGAAATGATGCTAAATTCAGTTTGCCAGAACATATTTCACACAGAATGAATGGTTTTCAAATAGGAGAATATTGTATGCCATTGCCATGTAGTTTATTGGTAGTTCCACATTCAATAATTCATCAATGGATAGGGTATTTATCGCGTTTTCCCACGATTAAATATTATGCAATTAAGATGCAGAAAGACATTGATAATTTGAACATTGATAATATTAGAAATGGGCATTATAATTTGATAATTGTTAAATCTACTAAATATAATAATTTAATGTATAAAATATTTTCAGTGCAGAGATATATTTATGAAAGTATTGAGAAGAATTATGAAAGTAAAAAGAGTGAACATAATAAATTATTGAAAATTCAACAGAATCTCCAGCATTATTACCGAAAATTATTCAGAAATCTCAGTAGTATTTTTTACAAACATACAGAAGATTTCAATAATGAATATGTTGAAGGTCTTAATAAGACGGTAAATGATATTAAAAATTTCGATATTGCTAAATTCAAGGACGAATATAAGAAAAATACCATTAAAAACATAGTTCGTATTAAGAGGGGGTTTATATTTGAAAGAGTCATTTTTGATGAAGCAGATTCTGTAAATATTCCTAATTGTCAACCATGTTATGCTAAGTTTGTTTGGTGTATTACTTCATCTATCCAAAATCTCATATATCCAAATGGCTGTAGAAGAGATTTTTGTATTGATTATCATAAAAATAAGGACTTTCATGGATTTAAAAACATAGGTTTTTTGAAACGAATATTCCAACAAAACTTTTTTGTGAGTTTCGATATATTATATATGAATTATTTCCAACAACTCTTTCTTAAAAATACTGATAAATTCATAGAGGAATCCTTTAAACTCAATGATCCCATTAAACATTATTATAAATGTCTTACACCCAGATATTTACAGATTCTTCATGATGTAGCTTTACCTAATATTGTAGAGGCACTTAATGCAGGTAATATCAAACATGCCATTGAAATGACTAATTGCAAAAAACAATCGGAAAATGATATTACTCAGTGCATTCTTATTAATATTAATAGTGATATTGAACAATTCACCGGAGAAATAAAAGAACGCACTGATAAAGTTTCTGTTTTAGAAGGAAATATTGATAGTACAATTCAAAAAATCAAAGATATTGAAAAACAAATAGATGATATGAATGAGATATTAGGAGATACTGAAAATGAAGAGAAAATTATTTTGATTGGGGAATTGGAAATTGAACGTGATAATTTGGCTCATTATAAGACACAAAAATATGGTTTAAACAGTACTATGAAAATACATAAGACTAAATTGATAGAATTGGAGCATAAACGTGATTTAATTAAAGAACGTATTTCTAATTTAAATGAAAAGAATTGTCCGGTTTGCTTGCAATGTGTAACTAAACCAATGATTACACCTTGTTGTAAAAATGCGTTTTGTTTTGAATGTCTAATGACAGCATTTAGTCATAATACTACGTGTCCTCTTTGTAGAACTAAAATTGCCTTCCAAGACTGTTATATGGTCGGGAAGGGAGATAATGTTCCTGAAAATGAAAAATTGCTTAGTAAAAAGGAGAAATTAATGGAATTATTGAATGCCAGAAAAGATAAGCGTATTCTTTTATTTTCCGGTTTTGATCAAACTTTTGTGGAATTGGAAAAGTTATTTAATGAGAATGAATTGAAATATGCTTATTTGAAGGGTACTTCAGGACATATTCGAAACGTTATTAAGGATTATGAGGATAAAAAGTATAATATATTAATGTTAAACGCAAAGTATTTTGGTTCGGGATTGAATTTACAGATGACTGATGATATTATTATATATCATAGAATGAATCCGGATTTAGAGAAACAAATTATTGGTAGAGGACAACGTCTAGGAAGAACAACGACATTGAATGTTCATTATTTATGTTATGAAACAGAGTTGAACGAATAGAAGTTGAGTAAAATATGATTAATTTTTATAAAATTGCCAAGGCGCTCATTGAGTAGCACCAAACTTCTTCAGGTAAGTGGATACTGTTTCGATGTGCTTCAAAAGCTCCTCATACAACATGTATTCCACATAATCGAGACACCCGGACATCTCATTGCGCATTTTCTCAAGCCAGTTAACCTTATCACGGTGGTTGAGTTTTTGACCTATGTTTAAATACGTTTAAACATAGATTTTTTATAAAATTATCCTTTATAAAGCACCACGACATAATTAAGTGTCAGTTTTTTATTGTAAAAATCCTTTGCAACGGATTATTGCGTCCTGTGATATTCACCTGTTCGGACGTTGTACCGATAGTAGTAAAAATTTTCATCATTAAAACCAATCATGAGATCAACGATGAACTCTTTTTCGTCTCGACGAACGATTGTGACAGAGCACTCGCGTGCATATTCGAAGCGACCTGATCTGATGCATTGTATACAGGGACGCGACGCTTGGTAAAGCCCACGTACATTGATAAAATTATGATCTCTCTCGGGTGCCAAATTAGTGTCACAACATGGGCATCGCTCCCTCCATTCACCACGTTGATGTTGGTTTGAAGACATGATGTTTTTTTACGTTGTGTGTAAATATGAATCAGATAAATTTTTACTCAGTTTTTATAAAATTGACATTTAATGATCCTGAATATAATTCTTATACAGTGCCTTGCAATGGAGGCACTCCATCACACGATGCGTTTGTGGAATGCAATTCTGAACACATTTTTCCATCAGAAGTTCCTGAGAAGGTGCTTCAGATGACTGATCTTCTGCCTTGAGACATGCACACACCACATTTATAATTTTTTATATATAATTATTTTTATATAAATTTATTAAAAATGAATTTAAGAATTTAAAGAATCTATAACTATATAGAAAATAGTAAAATGAGTTCGATCAAGTTCAAATTAGTAACTAACGCAAACAGATATAATCAAAGTATTGACAAGATAACGAATGCAATTGTAGATGGTAATGTTAAAATTGATGGTCCGAAAATTGACCAAATAGACGAAATTATAAAAATCAAACTAAAAGATCATCAAAAACGAATGATATACGAAATGCTGCAAAAAGAACATGAACAATTGAGAACTTCTTCTGGTATTAATCTTAATGTATTAGCTGATAAAGTAGGATCTGGTAAATCCATGGATATTCTATCGGTTATTGCATTGGAGCCTATTGTTGAAGTTTTGCCTAATAATAAAGCTAAATATAGTTATCCAAGGGATTATTATAATGGGATTAATGGATATCAGTTTGGAGAGAAATGTGTATTTTTCAAGACAAACATCTTGGTTGTACCACATTTAATTTATCATCAATGGGTTGGATATCTCAAGCATTTTCCCACGATTAACTATTATGAAATCAAAACTAAAAAAGACATAACGGAAATTAAAAAAGTAATTGATGATTTGCGAGAGGGAAAATATCAATTAATTCTAGTCAAATCGACGAGATATAATGATATGATGAAGTGTTTTAATGAGATTTTGCCATACAGTGTTACTACTAAAATTAAGAGCATGGATGATGGGAATCGAAACGTATATAATAAATTGAGGAGTATTAAGGATTATTTGAGAGATAATGTTAATTTCATGGATAAAATAGATGATGATTTTAATAGTGTTAGTAACAATATGTTCGTTGAATTGATTAAAAATATTGAGTATTTGAAGGATTTTGATGTAAAACAACTCAAAAACGAAATGAGGGATTTACTCATTCGGGAATGTACTGAGATTGAAAGTGGATGTATTTTCGAGCGAGTCGCGTTTGATGAGATTGATTCAATCAAAATTCCGAATAGCATGCCGTGTTATTCTAAGAGAATGTGGGGTATTACTTCATCAATTAATAATTTGATCTATCCAAAGGGATATAAAAAGTATTGGAAGGCAGATTATGCTCAGAAGAAGATGTTTACTGGATTTAATAATAATGGTTTTTTAAAGAGAACATTTGTAGAAAATAATTATTTGGAAATGGATATCATTTATGCTAATTATTTTCAGGAGCTTTTCTTGAAAAACAATGATAAATTTGTGGAGAATTCGTTTCAATTGGATGAACCACTTATTCGATTTTATGAGTGTTTAACACCGCGCCATTTGGAAATTCTAGAGAATGTTGCTCTACCAAGTATTATTGAGGCTCTTAATGCTGGTAATCTCTCAGGGGCAATTGAAATGACAAATTGTAAGAAAGCTTCAGAAAACAATATTACTAAGTGTATTCTAATTAATGTTGATATTCAAATTGATAAGATTAATCATGATATAGAGGTCAAAACTGCAAAACTTAATGAAGTAAATACTACTATTAAGCAATATGCAGCATATGTTAAGAAAATAGCGGGGAAAATGAGTGATTTGAAGGACCAGCTTACAATTCAAAGTATTGAATTAGTTAATAGTGATGAATATGGTGAATTAGAAAATGACCTAGAGACAAATAGGGAAATTTTGGGCAAATTTAGGGGACAAAAGCAGAATTTACTTCAATCTCTTAAAAATCATAATGCCAACTTGAAAACACTGACGAATAAACGAGATCTCATTAAAGAGCGTATTTCTAATACACATGAGAAAGATTGTCCAATTTGCTTCCAATATGTAACAAAACCAATGGTTACACCGTGTTGCAAGAATGTGTTTTGTTTTGAGTGTTTGGCAACAGGCTTGAGTTATACATCATCATGTCCATTATGTCGTGCTAAGATTAAATTTAATGATTGTTGCTTGATTGATGGGGAAGATAATGAAATGGAAGATGATGTCGAAATGGCTGATATACATATTCCAAAATTGCGGAAATTGATGAAGTTGTTGGAAGAAAAGAAAGATAAAAGAATTCTATTATTCTCTGGTTTTGATAATACTTTTAAGACATTAGAAAAAGAATTTGAGAAGAATGATTATAAATATGAGTATTTGAAGGGTAATACTGGACATATCAAGAATATCATTAAGCAATATAATGAAAAGAAGTTTAACATTTTGATCTTGAATGCGAAATTCTTCGGATCAGGGCTTAATTTGCAAATGACAGATGATATTATCATCTATCATAGAATGGATAAAGATTTGGAAAAACAAATTATTGGTCGAGGACAGCGTCTTGGACGTACAAGTCGTCTAAATGTGCATTATCTGTGTTATAGTATGGAATTGCCTACTAAGTAAATCGTTTTAGGAATTATCATCAATTACTTCAATAGTTGGTTTCTTTTTTTCATTACTTTCATCTTGTAACTGTTGTTTCATATAATCTTCAATTGAAAATTTAATAATATCTCCATAATGTTTTTTAAAGATACTATTAACTACTTTATATGCATGGTTGAGTTGCAATTCAGTGCTACCAGAAATCAAAATACTACCACTTTGAAAGATAGTAATAGTAAGTTTTTTGCATTTTCCGTCTCCATATCCGGATCCTTTACCATTGCATTTATTAGTACATTTGCAAATACCAATGTTTTCTTTATTAAATGCATTCCAGAAAAAACATAGTTTAACACCTGGATATTTTTCTGGATTATTGTAAATCACAAGATACTTATATCCAAGCAAAATATAATATACTTTAATCCTATTAATTTTAAATCCTAATTTATAATTACTGTTAATCATGGTAATTTCATATTTAATAATATCAATGTCCGTTACTTTTCCTTCAGGAAAAACAATAGGATATTTCTTAAGCTCTTCAATTAAAACTTTTATGGCATCGTAACCATCACAATCATTTAAACAACCTGTTAGAGTAATACTTCCATTAGTAAATAATTTCACGTTGATAGGTCTTCGTTTTTGATCTGGTTTAATAATGACTGAACATTGATTGTAAAAGTGTTGGCGTTTTTTGTCTTTGAGAGTTGCCAAAACAACCTCGAGATTATTGATATCCACATTGCTCTTCTTTCCTTTCTTTTTCGTTGTTATTAATGCTAAGTTTTTCATACATATTCCTTTTATCAAATAATCTAAATTTTCCTTTTTGAGTATATTTTTAGCAACATTTCTTGCCAAAATAATACCTAGTTCATTAATATTTATACTAATTGAAATTTTAGCGGATGCTGATCTGGTTGATATATATAGTTCGGTGGGTTTGGGAATTTTGGTGGTTTTCTTGTGGTTGTTGATCATGTTAAAATAATTTTGGACAGTTGTGTCCATTTGGGATTGGGTTTTAGCCGACATTATTTCTTTATATAGTCTTTACTTTAAGTAGTTACTATTTCTTTAAGTATTTTTATATTCAGTTTTATAATTTTTAATAAAAAATAAATTAAAATGTTTTAATCAAATTGCCTTCAATATCGGCAGCAGCTTGAACATCATCTTTGTATGTTTTGGCAATACGTTTCAAGTTAGTCACTGACCAAAATTGCATATTATATTCTCTAATAGGCAAATTTTCTCCTTCATCGTCTTTAACTCTGTTGTATAGTCGGAAATGAATTTTCCCAATATTGTTGATGAAGCCGGTCATATTCCATAGATATCCCTTGTAAATCTGAGGGTCAGATTCCAGTTTTTCGGGGGTACAATGAGCATAAGTAATATAAACATGGACATCTCGACCATCCTTTCCCTTAATACCACTAAATTTAGCAATACAATAAATATGATTGGAAAGTGTATGTGATGATTCAAAACTAATTCCCAATTTGGGAAAACGTTCATCATCCGTTTCGAATTTTTTACCAATAATATGTGTTTTTACATGATTATTGTGTTCAATTTTACTGTTCATTACATGACGCCCTATATCTGTATATATATTGTCAGTACAAATCATTTCAGACATTGGAAACAGTTTAACCAAACCTACGGAATCGATGAATTCTCCTCGGACATGTTCACTGACAATATTGTAAAATTTATCATTGGCCTCACGCCGAAGACGGAGAGCAGTATGAAATTCATTACGATATACTCCAACAAGAGATTCAATTGCTTTCATTTTGAATTCATCTGAATTAATCCGTTCATGGCATTTTTTCATGAATTCATTTGTGAATTTTTCTTTATCGCTATCATCTGTCAAATCTTTAGTAAATGATGTTTTTACCAAGGATTTTAGTCCATTATCAGTTAAAAAGATGTTAGAAAATACATCATTAAGTGTTTTTTCAAGAGTAGAAATAACGGGTTCTTCGTTGAAAGACTCCATCATATGTTTTGATATGTTTTTATTAAAAATGGAAATAATGTATTAGGTAATTAATAAAATCATTTTTTATTCTCTAGGGGTTTTACTTTTTTGATTTTGAGAATCAAGTGGTTAAAAGGCTGTCCATCAACATTTTCTAATATATATTCAGCATCGTCTTTATTATATGTCTCAATAAAGGCAAATCCTTTGAATTCATTGGTTGTTTTATTATAAACAAAATTAATATATTTTACAGGAGCGTATCGTGTTAAGAACACTTTGAGCTCTTTTTCAGTACATACAGTTGATAAATTAAAGATAATAAGTTTATTATCGTTTCTATCTCTGGTAATTTTGCGGGTTTTTCTGGAAAGTTTGGTGGGATTATATTCTTCGCCTTCGCCAGTATCTTTCTTTTTTCTAGTAGGTACATAAACCGCTGGCTCTGCTGGCTCTGCTGGCTCTGCTATTTTTTTTACTACTGATGTGGTTTTTTCTTCGGTTTTATTATTTACCATTTCCATAAAAACTTCATCACCGATTGTTGTTGAGTAATCAGTATTAATATTACCAAATGGTTTCCAATTATTTCGACGATAATCTAACCGTTGCTGCATTAAAGTATTGGGTATTAAGACGTTTACAATGTATTTCATATTTTTATAAATAATTAAATATTTTTTTAAGCCTTTTTAGATTGGAACGTACTTAGTCTCAATTCCCTTGACAAGAACAATGTTTGACGTTTCCATGTCAAATGAAACAGAACTATAAATATTCCATCCATCTTTGAATTTGGTAAAAAAGTAATCAAGTTTGTCAAAGAAGTCAGGTGACATTTTAAACAATTTTGCCAATTTACTACGATTAAGATGTTCATTAGCGTTATTGATTTCATCCATTTCCTGCTCATACATTTCTTTTACATCTTCCAAAGCTTCTTCTGTGGAAATTTCATCTTCGATTGCATTCATTTCTTCAATAATTTCTTCATAATTGGCCTGATCAAGTGGAGTCAAAGAACGATCACGTGAAGCCGGTTCATCAGTAGAATCGACTTGCGCCTCCTCTTCAGTAGTAGATTCGACTTGTGTTTCTTCTTCAACAGTGGATTCGACTTGCGTCTCTTCTTCAACAGTGGATTCGACTTGTGTCTCCTCGTCAGCAGTTTTTTCAACTTGCATATCCTCTTCAACAGTAGATTCGACTTGCGTCTCCTCTTCATCAGTAGATTCGACCTGCGTCTCCTCTTCATCATCATCAGACCATCCAGTAGATTCGACTTGCGTCTCTTCTTCAACAGTGGATTCGACTTGTGTCTCCTCGTCAGCAGTTTTTTCAACTTGCATCTCCTCTTCAACAGTAGATTCGACTTGCGTCTCCTCTTCAACAGTAGATTCGACTTGCGTCTCCTCTTCATCATCAGACCATCCAGTAGATTCGACTTGCGTCTCCTCAGAAGTAGATTCTTTCTTGGTCAATTCTTTTTCCGCGAAATCTTCGCAGCGCTTTGCGATTCGTTTCTTTTCATTTTCAAGCCAGCTCAATGCCATCTTGAAAATATATTCATTGCGACCAGTATCTGAATGTGGACCCAATTCTGTGAGAGAATAAGTCTTCTTAGCGAGACGTACATTTTCATTATCATAATTAGTAGATTGAGCAAATTTCACACTGTTTTTGTACAGAATGTACTTCAGATATTTGTAAGACTTATGGCGATAGTAGTTACTGCCATAGTAAAGACGAATCGTGATAATGTCATTACCAAAGAATGAAGATAACGATATCGCGTAGAAACGCCCAACTCCATGATTAGAATAAAAGTTAAAATCATAATAAGCAGTCCGGTTAGATTTCTCTGATCCCATTGTGATCGTTGGATGAAGTGTATTCAAATCCGTGATTTCAAAATCGATATCATCAACATTAAAACTAATATTCCCGCATTGAATGCGGTCAGCCTTACGCTCAAGATATTTGTTATTTTCAATATGGTTTTCATACGACGCTTCAGCACGCTTATTCATTGGTACAATTGGTTTCATCAAATTAAGGTAACCTTTCATCGAATCAAGATAAGCATTTTCAGC
>JGI10211J14876_10000860_pt1 | contig 13204 bp, 13 predicted proteins | sample Etolagsediment_FD_14876 | JGI IMG/M metagenome (IMG submission 14876)
GGCTGTAGTCTACATCTCACCGTGTATCTTTTTGGGCTGCCAAGGACTATCTCATTGCGCCCACGATAACTGACACATTTATGCTTATACCACAATAATTAACTTTTGTCAAGTCCTGATAATATAACATCACTTATGATATATAACAATTCTTATAATATATAATATACTATATATATAAGTAGAGTACCTAGTATGTCATCGCATAGCACTAGATAGCAAGAGGTGTTAACACCCAATTTTCTTGGGGCTTTCCTGCAATAACGCTAGGCAATAGGTCTTGGGGAATATTGGGGGGATAGGTCGTGGATATTGGGGATGGCATCGTAGTGGATTAGCCCCCTTAGGCGGTAGAGTACAGGCATCCTTTCGCTCGCTTAATAGGGGAGAGGAAGAAGTACCAGGCCGATTTCGGATATGGGTAAATGAGGACCAAAGAGGGAGCTATAGGCTTTGATAGCATCGTCATTCTAATTGCATTGGTGATGGCGGTCTCAGGGTTTGCTTATGTTGCTCTTCGCGGGCTTGTTTTCCTTACAGCAGGCAAACGAGGCCATCCGTTTGCTGCTTTGTAGGAAGGAGGAGGGATGCTAAGCCGATTGGGTAGAAGATTAAAAGAAGACCAGAGAGGCATTACCGGTCTGGAGACTGCGATCATCCTCATTGCATTTGTGATGGTAGCTTCAGTTTTTGCGTATGTAGTCCTTTCAGCGGGTTTGTTTTCCTCACAGCAGGCAAAAGAAGCCATCTATGTGGGAATTGAGCAGAGCAAGAGCACCTTTACGCTGAGGGGTAATGTGCTCGCCAATATGACGGCGGGGGCGGTTGATAAGATTTACTTTAGTGTGGGCACGGTGGGCCAAGGAGACCGTATCGACTTGACCGATACCTCAGGAGGCAACAATACGGTGGTGATCTCATTCAGCGACCAGTATCAGCAATTCGCTTCGCTCAACTGGACGCTGAATAAAATAACCAGCTTTGGCGACGACAATATTCTCGATGAGAACGAGTTGTTCCAGGTCATTGTGGACACATCGATAGTAAACGATAGCGCTGCTTCTGATGAAGAGAAGCTGGGGGCATATCATACCTTTGTCTTGGAAGTGAAGCCTCCTGCAGGGGCAGTGCTCACTATAGAGAGGACTGTTCCACCTAGGATCAGTCGGTTAGTAAATCTTTACTGAGGAGGTAGCTATTGGTCAGATGAGAAAAGCAATTGTGGAAGATAATGAATGAAAGGGGGTGATGTTTTTAGGCCAGTAAGCAACATCGACTCAGCGGAGTGACAGAATGTGAATAGAGATGAGAAACAAAAACCAAGGAACACTAAGAAAGGAACACTAAGAAAGGAGACAAGATGCTTAAAAAGCTAGCAAACAGAATGCACAAAGACCAAAAGGGCATAACTGGCTTGGAGACGGCCATCATCCTGATCGCTTTTGTCGTAGTGGCGGCGGTCTTTGCCTACACAGTGCTGTCGGCGGGGATATTCACCACGCAGAAAGCTCAGGAGTCGGTCTACACCAGTCTTGAAGAGGTCGAAGCCACCTTGCAGATAAAGGGCTCCGTTATTGCCACTTCTAACGATACCGGTGCTGATGGCACGGTAGGTAACATTACCTTTACCGTGGAGGGGGCCATGCAGGGACTGGCTATCGATTTCACCGAGCCAACAGAAAATGTGGTGGTGATCTCTTACCTTGACAGCACCCAGGTGGAGCGGGATCTCGACTGGAGCATTACCAAGGTTGGCGATGCCGATGAAGACGACCTGCTGGAAGGTGACGAAAAGTTTGAGATTGCCATAGACCTTAGCGCGCTAAGTCTTGGGCCGGATACCACCTTCTCCTTGGAGGTCAAGCCGCCTACCGGAGCGGTACTGACTATAGAGCGCACCACGCCGGCATGGATCGATGCCGTAATGGACTTTCACTAGGGTTCATCGTTGGCTGGAGTGGGGGCCGAGAGGCCCCCACTCCACTTTAAACCCCATATCATGCCGGGGTTTTACCGAAGCTATAGGGGATGGCAATGGCAAGGATGAGCGATTGTAATTCATCGGAGTGGATAAGAGAGGTCTTTTGTGGACAAGGTGATAGTTACAACTCTACTGGTCGTGGCGGGAATAGTTTGTACGATTTTTATATTCAACAGCGTCTTTCCGATGGTGAATCGTTCCAGCCAGGCTATGGTTAGCATGGGCGAGACCATTGACGAGCGAATGAAAAGCAGGATAAGCATCGTGCATGCGGCAAGCTCAGCGGATCGCATGACCGTGTATATCTGGGTGAAAAATGTGGGTAGCACACGGATAGTGTCAATTGAGGAGAGCGATGTATTCTTCGGCGAGGAGGACGATTTCTGGCGCGTACCCTACGTGTTTGATGCAGGGGACGATTACCCTCGCTGGGATTATGAGATTGAGAACGATAGCGAGTGGGGAACCGGGGCTACGGTGAAGATTACCATTAGCTATGATGCCGACCCCGGTGCTGGAACCTATTTTGTGAAGGTAATCATACCCAACGGAATATCAGATGAATACTTCTTTAGCATGTAGCAGGTGAAAACATGGAGAGCGCCATTGTTTCTTTAATTTGTATAGCACTTATAGTCCTTGGCGGGATGACCTTGTCTCAGAGCTTTCTTTCGTCGATGGACAGTAGCTCGATCGGATTGGAAGAGATGAGTGAGAGAGCCGAGGAAATAATGAGGACAGAGCTAACACCGCTCAAGGCGGAGCAACCTTCGGCGGATACCTTGGAGGTCACCTTAAAGAACAGCGGGCAGACAAAGCTGAGCACGTTTGCNAGCTGGGATATCATCATACAATACTATGATTCCGGTGGTACCTATCACGTGGAATGGCTCCCCTATATTGCAGGGACGCCAGGCAACAATACATGGACGGACAAGGGGATATACCTTGACGCGGAACTTGGGACCCCGGAGGCCTTCGAGCCAGGGATACTAAACACTGGGGAAGAATTGGTAATCGAAGCAAGGCTGGACTCCTCTGTGGGGGAGGACACTACCAACATGATAGTTGTTACTACTCATAATGGCATTCCATTTTCGGTCTCCTTTGAGGGCCCTTGAGAAATAGTTATTCAACACGGGCAGAAGGGAAGGCAGCATGAATCTGGATAAGCTTCGTCAAAAGCTGACCGGGGGAGAGAATGGAGCAGGTAAGGCGGGGGCCAATGGGGCATTTTCCACCTTTGACTTGCTCTACCAGCTCTCCTATATGTCGGTCATTGCCTCAGCCGGCGTTCCAAGGAAATACATCTTCGAGAGCTGCTCCCAGCTTGACTGTAGTTCGTCTGCATACTTCAGAAAGGTCGAACTCACCTGCAATAGGTTGGGATACGACTATGCCAGGTCCTGCCGCATAGTGGGGGAATCGGTGGATCGGGAGGAGATCAGAGGGTTGCTCCTTCGTTTCTCCAGCTCGCTTGTTTCCGGAGAACCTGAAGCCGAGTTCCTGTCGAGGGAAGCGGAGGCGCACGCCAAGACCTACGAAAACGAGTATAGCAGGAAGCTAGAAGCTCTTAGAAAGTGGACTGATGCCTATGTTTCCCTCATCCTATCCTCAGTACTTGTTGTCATTATTGGTCTGGTTTCGACCATGATATGGAGTATCGGCACGGGTTTCATCCTGGGACTGGTGGCAGTTTGCCTTGGTACCACCACCGTGGGAGTGTGGCTGATATATCTAATGTCGCCAAGAGAGGCCACGGTTCTGCATTGGGCAGGCTCTGGTAAGCTGCGCCTTGTGCGACTGCTCAAGGTGCTTGTCCCGATCGCAGTAGTCGTCTGCATCATCCTTCTGATAATTGGAGCAAGCCCAGGGTGGATACTGCTTATTGGAGCCGCTTTAATTTTCCCCGTTGGTTTTATTGCCATGTCTACTGACAAGAAAGTGACGAAAAAGGATGTCGAGGTGGGCCCCTTTATAAGGTCTCTTGGTGGTATTTGCTCGGCGATCGGCACAACGGTGAAGGAAGCCGTTGGCCGATTGGACTTTAACTCCATAAATACCCTGCGTCCCGAGGTCATACGTCTTCACACCAGGCTTGTCGCCGGTATTAAATCCAAGCTCTGCTGGCAGAGGTTTATCGATGAGACGGGAAGCGAACTGGCAAACCGAAGCATGACAATGTTCTATGATGCTGTAGAGTTAGGCGGGGAACCGGAGCAGGCTGGATATCACACTTCGCTCTTCTCCACCAAGATCGCTTTGCTCCGGGCGCAAAGGAAAACGGTAACCTCTCCGTTCCGCTGGCTTTCCATTACTATGCACGCCGCAGTTGTCATGCTGCTTGTATTCATCACAGAGGTTGTAGCCATCTTCGGAGGCATGATAGCAACGGCTCAGCAATCGATGCACGATACGACGCCAGGTGACCTAAGTAGTACAGCTGTGTCTGCCTTCGGCGGCTTCAATTTTGTCGGCCTGGAGTTCATGCATGTCATGGTGCTACCCCTGGTCCTGGTTTTTACCGTAGCCAACGCACTTGCTCCCACTATAGCGGATGGCGGAAGCAGGTGGAAATTTCTCTACGATTTGGGGATTACAGCGGGGATTTCAGGCGTGGGCTTGATTTTTATTCCCAGAATGGCAGCTAGTATGTTTTCGTCCATACAAATGTGAGGAGGTGACATGGATATAGAAGAGAGAGTAAAAGCTTTGGAAGATGAATTTCCGGCTGAGAAGGAAGGCCTGAAGCGCATTCTTCTTGATATCCGCACCTTTTTCATGACAGCCCGTACGCCGCTTCGAAGAGATTCTTATATGGGACAGAGCCCTGTCCAAATTGGTTCAGAAAAGAGGGTAGAGCAAGATGGAAATAGAGAAGAGAGTTGAAGGCCTCGAAGGCGAGTTTAAGTTGATTAAGGGAGAGGTGAAGCAGTCCCTCATCGATATCCGTGATTACGTACTGGAGGGCAAGCCGGTGCCCCAATCAGCACCGTTGGAGGGGGGACCTGTGCAAGAAGTGCCGCCGGTTAAACAGATGGGTAGCCAGCCGATTGACGCTTCGAAGCCGTCCCAAGAACAGCCAGAGTATGAGCGACTTGAGGAGATAGTGGACGAAGAACTCCCAGGGGCGAGCGAGGAGGCTCCTTTTGACCAGCTACCGCCATTTCAGGAGGAGCCAGTGCAAGAAGATCCTTTTGACCAGCTGCCGCCATTAGAGGAGGAACCAGTGCAAGAAGCACCTCTACCTGAGGAGACAGATAGCTTGCCAGCTGAAGATTCGAAGCCGTCGGAAAAACAGCCAGAACCTGAGCAGCTTGAGGATAAAGTGGAGGAGAAGCTACCTGAGCCAAGCAAGGAGGAGAAGCTACCTGAGCCAAGCAAGGAGGAGAAGATGACCGAAAAGGCGAGCAGGTCAATGTTACAGGCGAACCAGCTTCCCAATCTAATACGCTGGGTTTCGATCGCTAAGAGGGAGATAGGCTCCGCACAACTGCCTACCTTTCTTGAAGCATACGGTGTTCGTGGACGCCTATCCTCTGAAATGAAAGAGGTTATACTGCACCTGGCAGTGGTGGTGTCGGAACAGCCAGCGGATGCGAGTCCAGCGGACGTCTGGAGCCGGTTGACAATGGAGCTGCACGGAATCCTAACCGATAGTTCCGGTTGATGACCACACAGGGGGGAGAGCGCGGCATTACCGTAACGCATGAGAGGGGTGAGAAAAGCCGTTGAGGACACTCCTCCACACTATATGGCGTAAATTTAGTATAAGAGGTAAGTTAGCATGACGATGGAAGCGGACAGAAAGGATGTCATCGTTACCGGAACGCGGGACCTGGATGAGAAGCTGGGTGGGGGTATCCCCATAGGCTCTCTATGCCTTGTTGAAGGTCACTCCGATGCTGGAAAAAGTGTTATAAGCCAGCATTTGGCCTATGGTGCTCTGACCTGTACAGAAACCCAGGTGGTCTACTATACCACGGAAAATACTGTAAGAACTCTGATTGCTCAGATGGATTCCCTTTCGCTATACACGCTGGATTACTTCTTGACCGATCGTTTACGGATCTACCCTCTGACCTGGCGCAGCACTATGCAGGATACTGATAGACCCTTCCGCCTTCTCTTAGAGCATTTTTCACTCTTGCCAGAGAAATTCAAACTGGTGATTGTGGATTCACTGACTCTTCTCGTTGCACATAGCACTCCTATATCCATCTTGGATTTCTTTTCGGCGTGTAAGAATTTGTGTGTCGAGGGGCGATCCATTATCCTGGTGGCACATTCTTACTCCTTCGACGAAGAGGTGCTTACCAGGACCCGTTCGTTGTGTGATGCGCACCTAAGGCTTAAACTGGAAGCTATAGGGGATCGTTTGGTGAAAACACTGGAGGTCCTTAAGGTTCGCGGTGCCGATCGCCCAACGGGAGATGTCGTCAGCTTTGAAATAGAGCCCAAGATTGGCATGAGGCCTATTCCTCTTGCCAAAGCTAAAGTTTAGGAGGATAGTTTGTTTTGTTTGCCCTTTAAACCCCATCTTTGTCCCGGGAACTGTATGAAGAGATGCGGCGTGCCTATGAGTAAGTGTCCGGTATATCCAGCACTGCCTGCCCCGCTTAAGGCAGCGTGTAAGGGTAATCTACACTTGCTGCAGTACTTGCATATGCTTCCAGTGAAGGAAATCGGTATACCTGAGTATTATGAGAAGCTTGATCGAAGCATGAAGGGCATAAAAGACCCCAACCTGCTCTATCCGGTACAGGCAAAGACATTTATCCATATCCTGGCAAACCATGAGGATATCCGAGATCACTATATCCCCGTGGAGCCGAGTCTCCCCATGGAGAACATGGGAACGGCCCAACTTCTTGACGATATAGAGGATCGCATCGCTGACTACGTAGATGATCTTGAGGGCATAGAAGACGCTGAGAAGCGGCTTGAAGCTATACTAAAGATTGTGGATAAAGTGGTAACTGTTCGCAGCGGCAATGGCAGCAAGTCATTACAGCTTAATAATAAGCGTGGTAATAAAGCATCTTCGAAAGGTGGAGGCAAGAAGCGAGGGGCAATTGTGGTGAACCCTACACAGTACCAAGGCCTGCGTTATCTGCTCCAACGCAAGCTAGAGGGTATGGGGGTACTGGAGCCCATGATTGTTGACACCAATATAGAGGACATCTCCTGTTCTGGCTTGGGTGCCATATTTGCGGAGCACAAGATTTTCGGTGGGCTCAAGTCAGCCATCGAATTTGATACGCATGAGGAGCTGGACAAGTTCGTCATCGGGCTCGCCGAGAGGATTGGGCATCCCGTCACCTTCCGTGAACCTGTAGTTGATGCCACGTTGCCCGACGGTTCCCGAATCAATATTACCTACGGCATAGATGTATCCAAGCGGGGTAGTAACTTCACTATCCGTAAGTTCTCACCCATCCCCATGAGCATCATTGAGCTTCTCCAACAAGGTACCCTCAACAACGAGATGGCAGCCTACCTGTCTTTGGTTCTGCAGGAACATATGAACCTTTTCGTATCGGGGGAAACGGCTTCAGGCAAGACAACCCTCATGAATGCCCTTTGCACCTTTATTTCACCTGATGCCAAGATAGTGAGCATCGAGGATACTCCCGAGGTCCAGGTGCCCCATCCAAACTGGATTCGCGGTGTGACCCGTGGGTCGAACAAGACTTCGGAGGGATCTGATATCTCAATGTTCGACCTCCTCAAGGCTGCATTAAGACAGAGGCCCAACCTGATCATTGTCGGTGAGATTCGCGGTGCAGAAGGGGCTATAGCTTTTCAAGCAATGCAGACCGGACATGCCTGCATGAGCACCTTCCACGCAGCATCTGTGGCCAAGCTCGTCCAACGTATGACCGGTGACCCCATAAGTGTACCCAAGTCGTATGTTGACAACCTAAACGTGGTGGTTATATGTCAGATGGTTCATCTACCCAATGGGAAAACGGCCAGGCGCATAACCAGCGTAAACGAGATAGTCGGCTATGATTCGGTTTCGGATTCATTTTCTTTTATCGAGGCCTTCACTTGGGACCCGGTGGAGGATGCCTTCAAGTTCTCGGGATACATGAACTCCTACCTGCTGGAGGAGAAGATTGCTCCCCGGCGCGGCATCCCACGCAACGATAGGCGGAAGATTTACGACCAGATTAAGCTTCGGTCTGAGGTATTGCGGCGTATGCAGGAACGGCAGATGACCAACTTCTATGATATATATGGTGTTCTCTCCAAGGCTTATCGCGACGGTAATTTCAGATAATAAGGTAGAGCAGTGAACACAAATATCGGGCATGGCAAATATCAAGGTGAGGAGATGCTAAGATGTCTCTAATTTCGTCAATTTCTAACTCACGAGGGCGCTTCAAAAAGAAGCGCCGGGTCAACAAAGCTCATGACTCTGGAAAACAGAAATCGGCAAAGAAAGCCGCTGTAGCCGCAGAGCAAAGAAGTGAGTCTGGCGATGACTTGCTTCTGATGAAGCGTCTGAGAGAAGAAAGGGAATCAGAGCAAGGGCATGACGAGGAAAACATGCTCTTGGCCACAAATGTGCCAGGAGACGCCAGCCTGATCCAAATAGAGAGTGGGGAAGATCAAGGGGCAACAGCTGAGGGAAGCGTCGTGGTTCAGAGTGTCCAATTAGGCAAACCAAAGGAGCTATCGCTCGAACCAGATGGGGAAGCATCAGGCGAAGTGGAAGCCCCGTGCGCAACAGATGAAAGGGTTGACATGCCACCGAAAGAGGACGATGGATTCTTCGGCGATCTCTTTCATACGGTAGTGGAAGAAGAGTTTTCCCCCACCAAGTCCCTTGCCGCTTCACTACCCGATATTTCCGCACAAGAATTGCATGATGAAGCAGAAGAGATAAAGACACTGTTTAAACGCCGTGGTGGTATCCAAAAATGAACTTGGGCGATGCGCGCCGCGTAGCGTGGGTATAACCTACTCGAGATTCACAACAACAAAGATTCAGGAAATAGTTAAGAGCCTGCTGTCATCCTCAGCGCCTTCAATTTTCAAAGCAGCGAAGATAAGCGATCCCCTTGAAGAATTCCTTTCGTCGGTCACAAGTCTTATGCTACAAAATAAGACATAAAAAAAGGGATTGTACTGTGCCGTTATAAGAGATAGGGTAGTCGACGGTCGGATGTTGGATAAGAGCGCTGGAGAGCGTTTGATGGAGTAAACTAATGGATACTATTGAGCGTCGGCTGGCTATATCCTTTGGTCGGGAGCAGGCATAGTTGACTAATTTCCTCACCGGTCTGTTGCCCCACTGAGTGCAGGCTCGAACTTAAAGCCTTTCTCGGTGAAAAGCCTCAAGCAAGCATCTACCACCGCAATATCATATAAGACACCCTTATTCTGCGAGATCTCATTCAAGGCTTGTTCTATACCTGCCGCCGGTCGGTAGGATCGGTGACATGCCATGGTCTCAACAACATCAGCCACAGCCAGAATTCTTGCTCCCGGGAGGATACCTTCTCCGGAAAGACCTGAGGGATAGCCGCTTCCATCGAGCAATTCATGATGTTGGAGTATGATTTCAGCAATAGGTCCGTCGAAAGGTAGCATCCTGACCATATCATACCCGACTTGTGGATGGGTCTTTATAACAGCAATTTCTATGTCGGTAAGCCAAGTAGGTTCTTCGAGCATCTCTGTTGGTATATTTATCTTGCCAATATCATGAAGAGTGCCAGCCACACGGATCTCCTCCACCTGTTTGTCAGGTAGGCCCATCTCCCTGGCTATAGCGCTGGCCAGCCAGGCCACGCGTAGCTGGTGGCTTGCTACGTTTGGATACCTCTTTTCTATAGTTGAGGTCAGGACTGCGACTGTCGACTCCAGAGCTTTGCGCAATTTCTTAAAACTTTGTTTAAATTCCTTCTCGGCCTGCTTGCGGTTGGTGATGTCGATGAAAGAGGCTCTCATACAAATGGGTTTGCCGACCTCACTAACCATGGTTGCTGATACCTGGACATCGAACGTTGAGCCATCCTTTCTTATCGCCATCAATTCTGTCTGCCAACTCTCCTGCTCCGAGAGTGTTTCGCTTATGGGGGTGGTATGTTCCTCCTCTTGCCAGAATTGATCGGAAGGTTTTCCCAGGACATCTCTCTCACTATCATATCCCCACTGCTCAAGGAAAGAAGCGTTGACATAGATAAGGTTACCTTGAAGGTCTGCCATGGCAACGGGATGAATGGGCAATACTATGTCTTCATCCTCAATCGTGCTCTCCTTTTTGTGCTGATCGGCGTTTCCCGTACTGGGTGTAGCATTCATGGCATTGACCAGGATGTTCATTACTGCCTTTTTAATCTCCGCTTCGCTTTCGTGATTTGGCGGTGTTTTTTGAGACTTGAAGGCTATGTCGATCCCATCCCCATCGCCGTCACCTCGTCCCTTTCTCTGTGTCTTTTCCATGCGGATGGCACTCTTCACCATGTCATTGATGTTCGTTATCTCGACATCCTCATGTAAATTCTCTTTAGCGGTGTCCTGAAGGCGGCGCACTGTATCTGCCGCATCAAGGGCACTGTGCTCGATGATCTGAAGGCTCTCTCGCACTCTGGAATTCCCCGTATCCTTAATTGCAAGTTGGATCCGGCTCATCATGACAGACAGGACATTATTGAACTCGTCCATCATGCCAGCAGCCATTGCAGCGAGTAACTTTGTTCTTCTTTCTGACTGTGCCATATAGTCCTGGGCTGCCTCGAGTGCCTCATGGGTCTTCTCTAGCTGCTCCTCATGCGTCTGTACGCAAGAAAGGAGAGCGGCACTTTCAATGGCTACTGCCAGTTGGCCAACGATTCGCTCTAAAAGTTCCGCATCTTTCTGACCGTAGGCATTTGGCCTGACACTTCGGAGGTTAAAGGTGCCAAAGGCTCTCCCTTTAGCTATCAGTGGTAGGCGTATTGTAGACTTGAATCCATTAGCGATGATAAATTTGTCAGAGGTGAAACAACGCTCCCGTAGGACGTCTTTCTCAATGTGAGGCTTCCTGTTGTTGACCACCCATTCAGTGCCGGTTCCCTGAACTGCAGATTTGGCTCCGTTTGCCATATTTATGGGCACATCATGGGAGATGACAGAAACCCTCATCGTCTGCCCTGTCTCTTCAACAAGGTGAATGCTAGCTTCGTCGAAATCGACGAGCTTTTTGATAGCAGCAGTACATGCCTGGCAAACCTCATTGATATCCAGGCTCGAGGCGATTATTTGGGCGGTTTCGCCCATGAGCGTTAGCCGCTCAACATTTTGTTTTATTTCTTCGTGAAGCTCAGCGTTCGCGATGCCGACGGCTATCTGCTCTCCGATGGACTCGAGCAACTCCAGTTCTTGAGCGCTATAACGATACTGGGGAGGGCACGCCAGCGTGAGTAATCCAGGAGGTATACCATCAGAGCGAAGGGGAATGGTAACAACAGACTCAAGCCCTTGCTGCCCAAAATCCGGGCTCTGGAGCATCATATTGCCTACCTCTATCTTGACTTTGGTCTGCTCAGGGTATTGCACCGCCTGTGGGATAAGTTTTATGACCGAAGACAGGAATTCGTCAAGGGAATCGCTCGTGTCGGCTGCTTTCTTTACATCAAAGAGGTGCCTGAGTTCGTTTACGCTTCTGCGGTGTTGCGCATCACCTTTTTGTATCAAAGCTACGGCAGAACCAACGGCACAGAGTATGATAGCAAATGCGGTAGCCCTGAACAGGCTCTCGAGATAAGGATCTGTGGAAGTGGCATAGGGCAGAAGAATCAATATAGTAATGAAGGCAGTTAGCATAGCCCCTGTTACGCCGTATACATACGCTGCATATACCACTGGAGCGAAGAAAATAAGGCCGTAGAAGTCATGAAGTGTACTGAGTGCTTGTTGAAGGGATGTCAATCCAACAGCACCAGCGAAAAAGGGCAGGTGATAAAAAATTGAGCAGGCCACCATTATAATGGCGAGATTCCGCAGGTGACGATTTGCCCATAGGCCTGTTGCTATGCTCGTTACATTGCTATTGTTTCTCATCGTTGTCCTTTCTTATTCAGAAACTTATGTCAATTGTTGGTCTACCATATACGCCAGCTTTGGTCATCACATTATGAGACCTGGTAGTCCTGCTCACCGAGGCTGGGCTTTTCGTCTTACCAGGATGCGACGCCGCGTGACGTGGCGTGTAGTACCCCGCGCCGGCCCCGCCTCCGGGTTAACCGGATGTGAATATGTGTACGTGGTAAGGTTCGAACTTGGTATTACATCCTCGTGTTCCTGTGCCAGAACCTTGAGGAAGGCATCTACCACTGGCGGGTCGAATTTCGTGCCGGTGCTCCCGGTAATGTACTCTACCGCATCTGAGACCGATGCAGCAGGACGATAAGGGCGATGAGAGGTCATGGCCTCGAATACATCGGCAACAGCTAGGATTCGAGCCTCGAGGACGATCTGTTCGCTCCTAAGGCCCTGGGGATAACCGCTGCCATCAAGCCTTTCATGGTGCTGGGCCACCGCGGCTTTCACCACCGACGGGAATCTGGCCTCAGTTAATATCTTGAGCCCCTGCGCTACATGGGTCTTCACTAGTTGCCACTCAACCCAGCTCAATTTCCCCGGCTTGTTGAGGATTTCCCCGGGGATGCTGATTTTACCCACGTCGTGGAGGATGGCGGCTGATCTGAGCGCATAGATGGCTTCATCAGAAAGCCCCATTTCCGTAGCTATGGCTACCGCTAAGCGTGCCACCTCAGCTGAATGACCCCGGATATAGTGGTCTTTGGCCTCTATAGCCGCCACCAGAGCATAGATACTCTGAGAAACAGCTGGGGGCTGGGAGGTGGCCTGAGAAGGCGGTGCCGGGGGCTTCGGTGTACTGTCCACTCTCTCCAGCATCTACACCAGTCCTTTCCAAGTGGTATCTTTAACAAATTGGTAAAGCATCTTATATTCCTAGAAGGCTTGTTGCACAGAACAATTCAACGTCTGTATTATCGCCAGTAATATGCCTGTTGTCGCCAGTATTAGCCTGCATTATCGCTAGTATTAACTTGTACTAATCCCAGTTGTTGTCCCTACTGTATTAATAACCAAAAAAGAAGGCAGAGCTTCTATCTAAACTGCGGCCAGCACGAGCTTGATTACGTCAGCGTCAGCCGGTGGAAACGCTGGACGGGATGATACTTCGCAATGAAGTAGTGTATA
>JGI10211J14876_10000861_pt1 | contig 13199 bp, 13 predicted proteins | sample Etolagsediment_FD_14876 | JGI IMG/M metagenome (IMG submission 14876)
CAGTATCTCTTTTGAAGCTTTCACTTCGGCGAGATATATGTCTCTGCGTTTGTTAGCCTCACCAAGTGCATATATAATAATTGTGTTGTTGGGATCTTTTGCACTCATTTTCTTAAAAAAATCTGCAATCTGGACATAGTCCTCTATTTCCCAAACGATAATATCCACGCCATAAGGCATAATATGATCGCTAATAAAAGATGGGCTGTGACTCAAATATAGGTATCCTGATGAAGGGGCTTTAATATTGAATGCCTCATTATAGAACGGATTCTCTCTGCCAATCTTTTGTAGCAACATTCGTTTAAGAAAATATCTATCTGTCAGAACACAGTAAATTTGCCCTTCCTTTAAATAAATCCGTGTATTCACCAAATCGGTTCGGTTTGCATAAAGTGTGATATGTTTATATTCCTTGACAATCGGTGGTGGACTCTTAGAAATCTTGAGAATGGGGGTTGAACATCCAATGACTATCAAGAAGAAAGAAATGAAAAGATAGAAAAATGATAAAAGAAATTTCTGCCATTTCATTGAATATATCTCTCTTAAAACTTCTTACTTTTAAAGATCGCAGTTTTACAAACCGAAATATAAGTGCTAAGCATACTACATATTGCGGTTTATTCCTATAGCAGAAAAGTCCTGACTACGTGCCATAGTTCATCGTACAGCTAAATTAGATTCTATTCAAGGTTTCGTTTGGTAGGTATAAGTTTTTCGGCTTTTTAATTGCCCACCATCATAGCAGTAATCGTTAGCCTGAGATATCGAGATAGGCCGGCCAGTTACCCGACCGCCCTCTCACAGATCCCTGCGTGCGGTTTTCCCGCACAGGGCTCCTCAGTATTGTTCACCTCGTACAAAAGCATCGATTATTCCCAATAGCCGATAATTCGGGGACTCGGTGTCTTGAAATGAATGAGCATCTCATTGAAACCGATCCAATTACAGCTCTTTCTCTGTGATCGCCTGTTTAACCACTTGTACATTATGCGGCGAACCTGGCGATAAAACCTGCCCAGCATGTCGTAATTGCCGCTGACGCCATAGTAATTCCAGTGCCCTTGTAGTTTCTGCTTTAGCTTTGTTAATAGATCTGCCGTTCCAAGCTTACTGCGCTCTTTCTTGATCCATTTGAGGATTGTAGCTATCGCCGCCCGGAATTTCTTCTTGGACGTTCGCATCTTTACCAAAGGTTTGCCTGTTCTGCCAACACCCCACCGATATTCAAAACCGAGAAAGGTGAAACTATCGTTATTTTCAGTTTCAAATCGCGTAAACTTGACCTTCCGCGTTTTCTCCTGCGATAGTTCAAGCTTGAATTTGCACAGACGCTTATCCAATACATCGTAAAAGCGCTTAGCATCTTTGTGGTACTGAAAGCAGCAAACAAAATCATCGGCAAATCGCATCAGGTTTACATCACCACGACAGCGCGGTTTGACGACCTTCTCAAACCATAAATCGAGTGCATAATGTAAATAGATGTTCGCCAAAACGGCCGAAACAACACCGCCCTGGGGAGTACCGGTGACAGGGTATATTACCCTACCGTCTTCTTCCAGGATACCGGCCTTCAACCATTTACGGATAAGGCCGAGAAATGCACGATCATCTATTCGTTGCTCAAGCATCCTCATGAGCCAATCATGATCAATATTGTCGAAGAATCCCTTGATATCCGCATCGATAATCCAGCGAAATCTACCTCGATGTAACCTTTGGCTTAATTCAAGAGCGGCCCTTTGTGGACCTTTTCCCCTACGATATCCATGACTGCAAGGCAGAAAATCCTGTTCAAATATGGCGCACAGGATTTCGGCAACCGCTGACTGTACAACCTTGTCACCAACAACAGGAATACCAAGTGGCCGACGGCCACCGGCTTTCGGAATGTGGCTGCGACGTACCAGCTTCGCCTTGTACCTTCCCGTCTTTAAATCATTGACAATCTTGTCGATATTTTCGTCAAGGTTTGCCCTAAAAGCCTCGTAATCAACAGAATCTACTCCGGGAGCTGCTTTCCTATTCAACTTGGGAAAGCACCCGCACAGGTTCTTCTCATTCAACAAACTGTAAAGGTTCCCAAATCGGTGTTTCGGGTCTTTCTTTGCTCTCTTTGCTATTCCCCGCAGTGAGGTTTGCATATNTTGGTCAGCCTGTCTTATCTGCATATGTTTCCTTTGCGAGCTGCACAATACCGTCATTCCCTTCCCCGCGTCTTCACCATAGTAATAAGATAAAGGCGTGTGNTCGGTCCTACCGTCTCAGAGTACTATGGAATGATCTGACTCCCTCCAACCCATCGGACGCTCTTCTTGCGGTTGATACGTCCTACCTCTTACAAGGAGGTTGAAGGACCTCCCAAGTTCCTGATGCTTCTCTCATTACATGCCACGCTCTCGGACCCCGGCAGTCCCTCGGAATCTCACCATGACGATTCCCCTGTTCTGGCTTCCGGTACGTTAACGCCGTCGCCAACTGCATCTGTTGCCGCTAACGGGGCTGAATCGCTTAGGGGAGGTACGTCTCCCCTGCGGCCTGCAATGTTCTCTGTGTACGCTTCACCTGTATTGTTCGCCCCGGACCATCCAGGACTCCGCAACAGGCGCAACACTCGATATGGGCTGCTGGTTAAGCTTTACCCAATGGGGACTTACACCCCAAAAGAAGCACCAAGCTGCGCTTGGCGCACTAGCGTTACAGCTTTAATTGTTGTCTGTGTAATGGTATTTTTGGGTATGCGTGGTCCCATTATCAACTTTGTGTTAATTTATTCTATCCCAAGTTTATTATTTTTAGTCTATATAGTCCTATTTATGGAGAACGAAAATAAACTGGCAGATTTCGCAAACAGTTTTGTGGTAATGCTTGGAGTAATTGCCGTATATAGTTACGGCGAAAAATTAAGAAAAAGTAAATTTTTTGCTGAAAATGAATTACTAAGAGCAAATCAAAAGATGAGCTTGATGACAACAGAATTGAAGGATCAAAACAGAGAACTGCAAAATGCGCTTGAAAATGTAAAGCAACTAAGAGGATTGTTACCCATTTGTTGCAATTGCAAGAAAATCCGAGATGATGAGGGTTATTGGCAACAAATTGAATCCTATATTCATAAACATTCCGAGGCTGAATTTAGTCACAGCATTTGCCCTGAATGTATGGCGAAATTGTATCCCGAGTATGTTGATAAAATAAAATAGTATTAAACCGCTGCCATTGCACCATCTATGTAAGAAGAGCACCAGCGCTCAACCATTTGCTTGAGAGGAAAAAACTGACGATTTTCAAACCGGTTATCCCAAGCGTTGAGCCTGTCGAAAAAGTCCAAATATTGCTTTTTATTGAAATACACATCTAATAAAATCAACTACTTACAAGGTCCAATATTGTTGTTTCTGGATTCTTCGACAGTCTCATATGTAATCTGTATTTTAACCATATGTAAGGTTTTGGAAGCAAATCAATCGAATATTCTGAATATAGATACAAGATGTTGTGTCCGCTCCAATGATATCAGTCCCATGCAACACTCACTACGACTTTTATCTGAACGATATCCACAAGTTTCCGGTTTACTTTCGGGTCTCTATCATGTTAAGTGACAATGGAATAAAAATATATAAGGACATAGATTTCAAAGGAACCAACTCATTCGGTTTATATCTCGTGAGAATGCTTGCCGAAGATTAATTCGAAGCAACCATCGATACAGACAGAAGCAACAGCGCATCTTTCCTGATCGACTGTAAGAGATAATCATGGAATCTGGAACCATCATACTGCAGTCCGCCGGATCATTATTGGTAGCGGTGCTGGCCCTGCTCATACTGATTGTGCAGACGCTTTTCTTTTTCAGAAAGCCTCAATTTACATGGTTCGCCTGGAGCGCAGCCATCTCGTTTTCAGCCTTACTTTATGCGGTCGGCATTTTCCTTGAATACAATACGCCGCAGGGACCCCTCAACCGATTTTCCGGCCTGCTGGAATGGACGGCCATTATCTGTTTGATCCACTGTCTGTATGGATTCACCTTCTCCTATCTCGGCATAGAAAGCAAGCGATACCATCCGGTAGCCGGTATCTGTCACGGTCTTATTCTAATCCTCCTCTGGGCCACTAATTATCTCGTGGCTGACAGTTTTGTCACGTGGAACTTCATTGGTTTAGAGTCCCTCTATACTGAACCGGCCCTCGGTCCCCTTGGTCCCGTGTTCGAGCTTTATGCGGTTATAGCCAGCGTGATCGCAATGGTAATCTGGATGAAACACAAAGGAATCAACCCGAAACAGCGGATCATGTATCTGACAGGGATGGGTGTTTGGATTCTGCTGGGTATTCATGATGGCCTGGCCTCCCTGGGGGTCCCCACGCTTCAATATGTCATGGAATACGGATTCCTGGGGTTTGCCGTGGCCGTTCTCTGGGTCGTATTCACCAACCATTTGGAAATAGCGACGAAAGAGAAATATCGTGTGATCACGGAGTTCGCAAACGATTGTATCCTGGTGATACAAGACGGTAAAATGGTTTTCGGAAATCCGGCGTGTTGCGATTTGATTGGCCATCCTTTCACCGATTCAGCGGCCAGAGACTTTCTTGATATCATGGCGTCGGAAGACCGGAAAACGGTCCGTGAGCACTACTATACTCTTCTGGAGGGCGCCAGTGTGGCTAATCCACATACGGTCCGCATTCAGAGAGAGGATGGAAAGCAGAGATTCGTAGAAATCGCATCAAGCCTTATTCAATACAGGAAAAAACCTGCCGTCCTGGGCATCATACGGGATATAACGAAAAGGAAGCGAGCGGAGGATGCCCGGCTGGAGAGCGAAGAAAAGCTCGCCAGATCAAGAAAAATGGAATCCATGGGACTTTTGGCGGGTGGTGTCGCGCACGACTTGAATAACGTCCTATCAGGGATTGTCAGTTATCCGGACTTACTTTTAATGGATTTACCTGAAGACAGCAAACTCAGAAAGCCAATTGAGATAATGCAGGAGTCCGGAATTAGGGCTGCTGCTATCGTCCAAGATTTATTAACCGTGGCAAGAGGAATAGCTACCACAAAAGAACCGCTGAACTTAAATGACATAGTCAGCGACTATTTAGTCTCCCCCGAGTTTAAAAAACTCAAACAGTTTCATCCCGCAGTTACGGTCAAGAGCAACCTTGCTACGGATTTACTTAACACAAGCGGTTCCCATGTTCATATCAAAAAGGCGGTGATGAACCTGGTATCAAACGCATCTGAGGCCATTGAGGGTAAAGGCAATGTCATCATATCAACCATGAACCACTATGTGGACAGACCTCTAAGAGGATATGATGATGTAACCATAGGTGAATACGCTGTTCTGGCGGTATCAGACGATGGTTCGGGAATATCATCGGATGACCTTGAGAGGATATTTGAGCCGTTCTATACAAAGAAGGTAATGGGCAGAAGCGGTACAGGTTTAGGGCTTGCTGTGGTATGGAATGTTGCACAAGATCACAAAGGCTATATAGATGTGATAAGTGACAAAAATGGCACAACATTTGAGATGTACTTCCCAATAACAAGAGATGATATATCGGATAAGGAATTGTCTTTACCCATTAAAGATTACAAAGGAAACGGAGAGACAATTCTGGTTGTTGATGATGTGGAAAGCCAACGAGAGATATCCTGTAACATGTTGGATGCACTTGGCTATAAAACTCAAGCCGTTTCCAGTGGTGAGGAGGCGGTTGAATATTTGAAGGAACATGCCGTCAATTTATTACTGCTTGATATGATTATGGACCCAGGTATAAATGGTCGTGAGACATACGAGAGGATAATAAAGATTCATCCTGACCAAAAGGCCATCATAGTAAGTGGGTTCGCTGAAACAGATGAGGTGAAGGAAGCCCAAAAATTAGGCGCAGGTCAATACATAAAAAAACCGATTACGTTAGAAAAGATAGGACTGGCTGTTAAAGAAGAATTGGATAGATAGTACCTTCATATCTTTTTTGTGATGACTTCTATTGAAGATGAGACAACCCCATATAGTGTGTCATCCTCTGATCAACTGATTTTGTATGGTAGCTGCTATGATTGATAACCCAAACTACCTCAGAAAACTTCCCAATAGTGTTAGCAATCTGCACTCCTCAATAGTGAGGTTCTTTTTAGTCTTCTTAACAATTCTTTCCAGCATTAGCTAATACCGGGTAAGTTGTCTCAACCTACCCTTAAAAATATCCATTCTGGCGCTCTATTAAAAAACGAATAGCAGAAATTTAGGCCTGTTGTTGATCTCAGGCCCAAATGCCTGTGGCAGTTCCTGGCACTTATGATTGGTATTAAATCTCACCTAATTATTACTTTGGTAGATTAAAATCACCTTTTTGGATAGATTTTTCTTTTCTTTTCCTGGGACAGATCAAATGTTTCTCTTGGCATGGGAGGAATTTTTCCGTACAACTAACCTTGAAACAAAAGGAGGATAAATCATGAAATGCGCACTATGCGGAATTGAAATAGAATCTATTAATGAGGCAATAGAACAAGGATGGATTCCCAGTTTCTTTGAGGAAAAGACAGAGCATGAATTCGCCTGTCCTGGGTGTTCTGAGATTTTTCTCGAATTAGCAGAAGATGGAGCAATGGAGGTAAAGGAGGAGTATCGAGGGAAAATAAAGTATTGTGATGAGAAGCTGAAAGAACATTGGGTTATGGGAGTTATGTTGAGGTAATCCCCCTCTTCCAATTTGGGGTAAGATGTACCATGGAGGCGAATATGACAAAGGAGAAGCTGGTAGAGAAGATTAGGGAACTCTTGAAAACGGATAATGATCTAAATTTCTTGTTAGAAATGAAAAATAAAGATCTTGAAAGCCTGGTTGCCTGTATTAGGGATAGGGTTGATCAGGTGTAGGAATGAATGATAGTCTGTGATATGCGCTGTTTTGTCTTAGAAATCCTTTGTAGATATTTTTTTACCTTGCTAAAATTTTTCAATAAAATTTTTACTGAAAGCAAAGGAAGGTGATAAATCATGAAATCTGATAAGATTCCAGTGGACTTTTCTAAGTTCAAACCTGAAAAGATGAAAAATTCATTAGTTGAGGCCATAGAGATGATGAAAGAAGTGAGGATGATACCAATGTCCAAAAACCTCCTTTTGAATGGCTTATTAGGATGAATACCTTTTGGAAGTCAAAGATGGAAGAGGCTAGATCAAGAGGCGACATGCAAAATTTTAGTAGAGCTAAGCAAGAAATGGGGGCTTTGGATAATTGCTATGGAAAGCCTCCAATAAAGCTCAAGGCTGGGACTGAAACTATAGACGTCCGCAAGATAGATTTAATGGAAATATATGGAGATGAAGTTAAACCTTACATAGAGAAAGGAAAAAGAGAAAATTGGTTGATATTTTGCTTAGCATATGTATTGTATAAATTATAGGCATTTCAGGTTTTGGCAAGAAGTCAAAACTTTTCTGGTGAAGGCGCAAACCGCAATATGTGATGTCTCCTACTTTTAAGAAATGAGCCCTTGACAATTTGAATTGCGACATGTATATAAAACGCAAATAGGGTTTGAAGCCTTAGAGTACGAATAAATAAAATATCCATTTGATTTATCACAAGCCATGAAGGCTACTTCCTCTGAAGAGGGAGAGAGTCTTCGTGGCTTTTTTTTGGAGGTTAAGCATATCGCGTCCATAAATTACCAGCAATCAATAGGTTTTGAGAAAACCGGCCAGGTCATAGAAGCACACCAGGCTTTTGTACGTCCAAAAATATATCTTTTGACCTGGCTCCTTTGCGCGCTCATCATGCTGATAATCTGGTCGATTGCAGTTGGCTCCTACGATATGCCCTTATTGAAGATACTTCGTTCCTTTTTGGGATTAGAGGAAGGGCCACAAAAAATCGTGGTATGGGGTATCAGAATGCCACGCATAACGGCATCCATTGTGGTGGGCTGCGGGCTTGGACTATCTGGCTTGGCCTCACAGAGTCTGCTCAGAAACCCGTTGGCATCGCCGTTCACTCTGGGCATCAGCCAGGGTGCCGCCTTTGGAGCAGCTTTTTCCATTGTGGTAATGGGGGCCGGAGGAATGCAGCAAAGTGCCCTCCTCACTGTGGGTGCCAACACCTTCACAATACACAACGTCTATGCCGTGACTTTCTTCGCCTTTCTGGGTGCTATAACAGCCACACTGGTTATACTTCTGCTTGCCCGCTTAAAGAAGATGTCACCAGAGGCCATTATTTTGGCCGGGGTGGCTCTCTCTTCCTTATTCACCTCGGGTACCATATTGATTCAATACTTCGCCACGGAGGTAGAAATTGCCGCAGTAGTTTTCTGGACATTTGGAGACGTGGCACGCTCGAATTGGCAGGAGATCGGGCTGCTCGGATTCGTAACCGTTGTTGTGTTTGTATACTTTGTATATAACCGCTGGAATCTTAACGCCATAGCCACAGGTGACGATATAGCGCAAGGATTAGGGGTTGAAATCAACCGTCTGCGACTGGTGGGGATGTTTTTGGCTGCTCTGGTGGCTGCTCTGGCCACCGCATTTCATGGAGTAATCGCATTTTTAGGGCTGCTGGCACCGCACATCGGTCGTCGATTAGCAGGAGCCGATCATGGTTTACTGATACCTTACTCTTGTCTTACCGGCTCATTGTTGTTGCTCACAGCCGATACAATGGGTCGACTGTTTATGGGTTCGGGTAGCCTGCCTGTAGGTGTTCTGACTTCCTTTATGGGTGCACCGTTATTTCTTTATCTTTTAATAAAAGGGCTCAATCGATGAATCTGAAAGTGGCTGGAATCGAATTCAGCTATAATCATACCCCCATACTGGACGGCGTAAGCTTCAGTCTCAGGCCTGGACAGATTCTAGGTGTCCTCGGGATTAACGGCGCGGGTAAGTCAACCTTGCTCAAGTGCCTCAATCGAATCCTCAGACCGATGGCAGGCGCAATCTTATTAAATGGCAATGATAGCCAGAAGATGTGCGGGTCTGAGATTGCCAGACATTTTGGGTATGTTCCCCAGAAATACGCAGAGGAATCTCTTACCGTATTTGACGCGGTCCTTTTAGGGCGTAAACCCTATATCAAATGGTCAGCCTCAACACGCGATCTATTGATCGTCGAAGATATTCTCACACGTCTTCACCTTGAACACCTGGCTCAACGGCCGGTTAATCATCTCAGCGGTGGTGAACACCAAAAAGTCATTATTGCCCGCGCTCTGGCCCAGGAGCCTGAGGTCTTGCTCTTGGATGAACCAACGAGCAATTTGGACCTACAAAATCAATTGCAGGTAATGAATATCATCACAAGCGCCGTACATGATTATTTCATTTCTGCTATTGTCTCACTTCACGACATTAACCTTGCACTGAGATTCGTGGATCATTTTTTAATGCTTAAAGAGGGCGCGGTTCACTTCCTCTCCCCCAAAGAAATGGTCAATCCGGCAGCTATTGAGGAAGTGTATGGCGTGAAGGTGATTATCGGTCAAGTCAACGAATATCAGGTTATCATTCCCGTGGATGGGGAATCCGAAAGGAGCAGGAAATGAATAAAAGAATGCTTAGATTCTCAAGTTTATTGCTTTTGGTGGGTATCATCATTTCGATCCCATGCCTGGGCAAGGAAAAAATAACCGTTACGGACATGGCTGGCCGTAAAGTGACGCTTTGCAAAGACCCTGAACGGGTCATCTGCATCTCACCGGGAACCTTGAGATTGATCATCTACGTGGAAGGCAAAAGCAGTGTAGTCGGTGTCGAGGATATAGAAAAGAAATTTCCCAAAACAAGGCCGTATTGGATTGCGAACAGAGAATTAAGCCGCCTCCCATCAATCGGACCTGGCGGTCCCAATACAACCAATAAGGAACCGGATCTCGAAAAGGTTTTGGCTATCAAGCCTGATGTTGTTTTCATCAGCTACATGGACCAAGGAAAGGCCGATTCTTTACAAAAAAAGATCGGAATCCCCATAATCGTTTTGACCTACGGGCCATTTGGGACCTTTAATGAGGTGGTATACGATTCCATCCGCCTCGTCGGAAGGATTCTTAATAAAGAAGCTCGAGCAGAGGCCGTGGTTGACTTTATAGAAGACTCCCGAGAGGATTTGTATTCCAGGTTGGGAGGTGTCGCTGAAGATCAGAAGCCGGCTGTTTATATCGGAGGTATCGGGTTCAAAGGCACACACGGCATCGAAAGCACTGAAACCCTTTATGCGCCGTTTGAATGGATCAAGGCAAGAAATGTGGCCATGTCTGAAGGAAAAAAGGGCCATCTCTTTGTGGACAAAGAAACAATATTAAGCTGGAATCCGGATATCATTTTCATTGATAGCGGTGGCAACGAACTGATCCGACAGGACTATGTGAAGAAACCCGATTTTTATGAAGCACTGAAGGCATTCAAGGCCAGAAGGGTGCATAGTCTCCACTCCTTCAACTGGTACATGACGAACATCGGTACAGTGATCGCTGATGCCTACTCTGTGGGCAAGATTCTCTATCCAGAGTGTTTTAAAGATGTGAATCTGGCAGGTAAGGTTGATGAGATTTACACCTTTCTTGTAGGTAAGCCGGTGTACGAACAGATGACAAAAAGTTTTGGGCACCTGGGGGACATCCCGGATTACTTGAGATGATTGCCTCGTAAACTATAGGCATGTATTTCATTCGGCATTCTTATTAAATGCCTGGCAAAGGAGTAATGATGTATGAAGCAAAAATAGCCTATTTTGACGCGAATGTTGGCTCTCTTTGGGCGGCTCCAGAATATGGCCCGGAAGAAATGCTCAAGTTGGCCCGCCTGTTTAGGCACATAGGGCCTCTAGAAGGATTAAAAATCCTTGAACCGGGCTGCGGTACGGGAAGGCTAACGGAAATCCTTTCAAATCACGTAGGGCGGTCAGGGCTTGTTGTCGCGTTGGATATCAGCCCACTGATGGTTGAGGCGGCCAGGCGCAGAACCGGGGTAAGGCCGAACATCGAGATTCATCAATGCGCAGTAGAAGAATTCTGGGTGAAGATGGAGGAATATGATCTGATAGTATGCCACCAGGTGTTTCCGCACTTTGAAGACAAAAGAAAGGTTCTTGAAGCCCTGGCATCGGCGCTCAAACCCAAGGGGAGAATTGTTGTTATCCATTTTATCAACCGTGTCGAGATCAACGATCGACACCGTAAGGAAGGCACAGCAGTGGAGATGGATATGATGCCGGGACAAGATGAGATGAAGTGTCTTTTTACTGAGATCGGACTGGAAATCGAGTGTATCCTTGATGATCATCTGGGATATTTCCTCAGTGCGTCGCTCCAGAAGCGCAGAAGATAGAAGGAGGCGAATTTCGGAAAAAATGGAACAATCAAACCGATTCGAATATGGGAAAATAACGATCAAGCCTGTAGGCTTTGTACGGAGTGAGCTTAAAACCCCAAGCCTAAAAGCAAATCAAAAGGATATCGAACTCGAGCAGGGACTTCAGCAGACTGCGATTGAAGCGAAATATATTCGTTCTCTCATTTCCGAACTGGTAATAAATCCTGAACTTAACGGCATTTTGGATGGGTTGGAAGACTTCTCACATGCCCTTGTACTTTATTGGCCGCACCTCTTATCTCCTCATGGGCGGTCTTTAATCAAAGTTCATCCCATTGGTCACAAGAGTCTTCCTCTCGTCGGGGTATTCGCTACGTGCAGTCCGGCCAGACCCAATCCCATCCTGGTCACCACAGCACGTATCATAGAGAAAAAAGAAAATATTTTAACGGTGCAAGGGCTCGAGGCTGTCGATGGGAGCCCGATTATCGATATCAAGCCCTATACATCAGCGTACTATGCAGCGGAGGATGTAAGAGTGTCTGATTGGATGAATCACATTCAGCAGGCCATATCTCAAGCCTAATATTTAAAACACCTGGCATAGGTTTCCACTTATAGAATGAAGGGATTTCTCGCACAACTAATCGCACTGTCATATAATGTGAAAGCCGCGTTGTTAAACATTCCGTCACTAGCTCAAATATATAAATCTTCAATAATTTACTATATAAGATACTCCTGTCAATCCAACCTGTTGAGAAGATTCAAAACCTAAAAACAATTAGTAATCCATCATTTTGGGGACTCTCCAAGGTTGAAGAATACGATAAGTCATTTATAATTCGAGCTGCTGCTATTAACATTTAACCCATACGGTCCCCAAAATACTTCCTCATAGTGTCGAGTATGTCGAAAAGTACAAATATTGTTTTTTATCGAAATACGCATCTAATAAAATCAACTCCTTACAAGGTCCAATATTGTTGTTTTTGGGTTCTTCGACAGTCTCATATGTATACTTAAATATTTTCTGAATCCAGCATATAGTACGAAATATGAAATCGGAAATCAGTCAAATTTGGCGGTAATTTTAGAGCATATCACAGTTTTAACCGAAGTACAGATACATGAACTTTAGTGGTATTTAGCTTTTTGGCTACGATAACACATTACATTTCATGGCAGATAACATTATAAAAGTGACGATATCCATATCCGTATATTCACTTGTTAGATTTACAGTACTAAAATTAGAAGGAGAAACGCTTGAATAAAGGAGCAAATAAAAAGCGCAAATTTTCAGAAGGATTATTAGATATCGAAACTATATTGAACAATTTAGAAATATGTCCTGGCCAAATAATTCTTGATGCCGGTTGTGGCAATGGTTACATGTCGAAAAGATTTTCGAAATTGGTGGGAAATACTGGGACAGTATATGCACTTGATCCTGATAACGAAGCAATTAATAATCTTAGAAAGGAAATTGATAAAACCAATATTGAACCTTTAGTTGGCGATATTACTAAAACAACTGCATTGAAAGACTGTTCCATAGATTTAGTTTATCTTTCTACAGTATTTCACATTTTCTCGGATGCTCAGGTTATATGCTTTGAAAAAGAAATAAAACGAATATTAAAGCCAAAGGCAAAGCTTGCTATTGTTAATATTAACAAAGAAGAAACGCCTTTTGGTCCACCTATAGAAATGAGATCTTCCCCTGAGGAGTTAAAGCTAAAGATCTCGCTTACCCCCAAAGAACTTATTGAAGTTGGTAGACATTTTTATATGCAACTATTTGAGAAAAAATGAACAATCTAAGTGGGTTCAACTGGACGCGGGCTG
>JGI10211J14876_10000862_pt1 | contig 13198 bp, 18 predicted proteins | sample Etolagsediment_FD_14876 | JGI IMG/M metagenome (IMG submission 14876)
TATAGAGGGGATGATTACCTACATATCTAGGCAACTGCTATAGAATCCTATAAAATACGTGCCTAGATAATGAAGGTATATACTACATATATAGTATACAAATTGTAATAAACACTATATATATTCTGCTACATATTCAAGGCAGGTGAGACTGGATTGATCCTCCGATTTGGCCAAATGCATAGGTCGATGCATCGATTTTGCTTATAGAGGGGATGATTACCTACATATCTAGGCAACTGCTATAGAATCCTATAGAATACGTACCTAGATAATGAAGGTATTTACTACATGATTGAAGGTAGCTCTAGTTCAACTAGTATAGAAAAGCTGCCCTAGGTTGTCAAAGTAGAGAGTGTTTTTTTTTTTTTAAAAGTTTTTTTGANNTTTCAATTTTGGACATGCCTTTTTTATGTCCATTTTTTATATATGGAATAAAGTTTGGAAAACAAGTAAAAAAANAGGTTTTTTAAGTATTTTAGACGATCATCGTCACAAAAGTGAAAAAAGTTAGAAAAAAAGTTGTTACCATAAATTTTTTATATTAATTGCGTAAACTATTTAGGGGTTTTTTCTGTTTCCAATATAGGAAACAAATGGAAACGGATTTTACCCCAAAAAACCCCAAAAATTATTGTTGCGAAAAGTGTGACTTTAAATGCTCTAATAAAAAAGACTATAGTCGACATTTAACAACCGATAAACATAAAAGGAAACAAATGGAAACAAATGGAAACAAGATTACATCACATCATTTATCGTGTGAATGTGGCAAAGTATATAAGAATAGGACCGGTTTATGGAAACATAAACAAGTTTGTAAAAACCCCAAAAAACCTCAAACGTTAATAGACGATAATCATTCAAAAGATAATCCAACACTAGAGATGTTAAAAGCGGTTATCAAAGACAATCGTGAATCTATGTTAAGTATGATGCAAACTATGGTAATTAGCAATAGAGAAATGGTAGAGAACTTGGTGCCAAAGTTGCAACCTAATATAACCAATAATACACAAAACAACAATTTAAATATAAACATATTTTTAAATGAAAAATGCAAAGACGCTATGAACCTGACTGATTTTATTGAGTCCTTACCAGTCACACCTCAAATATTAAACGATACACGTGAAAATGGATTAACAAAAAGTCTAACAAATATGATGGTAGATGGTCTAAATACTTTAGACATTTATAAACGCCCGATCCACTGTACAGATCCAAAACGAAAGATCATGTATGTCAAGGAAAATGATGTATGGGAAAAAGACGAAGAACAGAGCAAAATAAAACAAGGAGTATCTATGTTAGCTGTTAAACAAAGAGCTAATATAAACAATTGGCAAGACGGAAATGATGACTGGGAAAAAGACGAAAATATGCAAGTTAAGTTTACTAATCTAGTAGGCCAAGCTCTTCAATTATCTGATCAAGAACCCAAGGAACAAAATAAAATATTAAAAGGAATATGTAATGCTACCTACATAAATGAAAAGATGAAATCAGAAGATTTATAATTTTGTAAAATTATGTAGTATATAATATCTAGTATAGGGTTTATGTTGAATCATATAATAACATATATACTTGTAATCGTCTTTTACTGATAATAATACTCTACTAAATTTATCTTTATTAAATAAACTATATATAGATCTATAATTATATTTACATAATATTTTTATCCCTACATTTTCTAGTATACTTTTTAACTGATCATTTAATATTTTTAATTCATGTTTAATAGTTTCATAACTAGTTGAAGTAAATATAGAAACATGATCATCAAAAAATGTATTTATTTTATGTAGGAGTGTATTTGTAATTAATAATTCTGAAATTGTAGATCGAAAGATGTCTTTCCAATACATATTAAATATAATATCATTAATCTCACTAGGAAGTTGTTTTATATACATTTTTTTATATAAACATATTAAAATGTTTATATTTATTTTATTATTAAGTGTTGTGAATGCCTATGATCCATATATAGCAAATATAGCCATTAATTTATGTCAATCAACATATTGCATAACAAATACTAGCACATGGAATTGTATAACTTGTGATCCAAATATAAAATTAGAATATGTAGTAGAAAATAATGGTGCTAGAGCCCTTCAAGGATATGATTCTAATACAGAAACCATTTTTACGGCATTTAGAGGATCCTCAAATATTCAAAATTGGATAGATAATATTCAAATATCAAGAGTATGTCCATATAATGAAGGAGAAGTATGTGTAGAAAAAGGATTTTATAAAGCATATAATTACTTGAAACCTGAAATTTTTAATAATTTACAAACATTATCAAATAAATATAACACAAATAAACTACTTATAACAGGACACTCTTTAGGAGCAGCAGAATCAACATTAATGACCTATGATATTTTAAATGATTATACCAACTACAAAATATCTTACTTTTATAATTTTGGAAGTCCACGTGTAGGAAATCCTGAATTCGTATCCTCTTTTAATTCATATAATTTAGACTCATTTAGAATAGTACATTATTACGATATTGTACCACATGTTCCCGAAGAAATATTAGGATATAAACATATAAGTACAGAAATATGGTATAATGAGGAAAATTCGGAATATCAATCATGTAATGATAATATAGAAGAAGATGATTTATGTTCCAATTCTTGTGCTCCTACTAAATGTACAAGTACAAGTGATCATGTTAATTACTTGAATGTAAGTATGGGAAATGATCCTTTGTGTTATGTATAAAAAGAATGTAGTGTATAATAGATAAATTTTGAAATAGATATACTTAAATATATTAAGATATAATATATATAAATGTCTACGAAAGAAGAATTAGTAAGCCATATAAAATCGTGGATAAGTATTGATAATGAAATAATTGCACTACAAAGGCAAATGAAAGAATTTAAAGAACAAAAAAAAATATTAACAGAAACTTTGGTAGATGTAATGAAAACAAATGAAATAGATTGTTTTGATGTAAAAGAAGGTAAATTAATTTATAGTAAATCGAAAGTAAAGAAACCAATAAATAAAAAAACATTATTGTCAGCCTTAGAAGTATATTTTAGAGATAATCAAGAATTAGCCCAAAATGTAGGTGAACATATATTAAATAGTAGAGAAGAAACAATAAAAGAAAATATAAGACGTAGGATAGAAAAATAATTTAAATAATAATTGATATATTTTTATTAATATGTTACCTCATAATAATAAAAATACAGAATATTGGAGAGATAATAAAATAGATTATAATTATACACGGAATTCGTTAAGTCAAAATTATGAAATGACTCGTATGAAAATAAATAAGGATAATAAAAAGAATGTATTTATATCAAATATAATAGATCATCCTTTTATAAAACAATTAAAATACGATGAACATTTAACATATAATAAATCAATTTATATTGTACATTTTAAATTGAATGAATTTTGTGGAAAATACTTTATAGAATTAATATTAAATGAAAATAATAATTTTATAAAAATAAAAAGTGAAAAAAAAGTATTAGAAATATGTAAAAATAGTAAAATAATAGGCACAACAAGATATAAAGGACATTTGTATTTTAATAATGATTTATATTTAATAAATCAAGTTAAAAATGATAAAATAAAGGGAGTATTATTACATGATTTATTAATAAATGAACATGTATTTGGGAAAGAAGTACATGAAAATGTGAAAAAATTTATAGGAAAATATTATGAAATATATTATTTATATAAAAATTATGAATTGTTAGAAATACCTATAGTGAAATATAGCTATGCTGATAAGAAATATTTTAAATTTATAAATATTTATAAAACAATACAATATTGTAATGAAAATGGTGAATATTTAATAGAAGTAAGGAATTATCAAGATGGAGATTCAGTAAGACATATATGCTGGATGGGAAATTATAAAGAGTTAGTAGAGAGAAATTATTTAACAAATGAATTAGATTGCGTGATGATAAAAGAGAATGGTGTAAACAAATGGATATTTAAAAATAAAAAAAATGTTTATTCAATTATAAAATAATTATAATATATATAAAAATGAATATGTTTCAAATAGTTGCACTTATTATTGGGTTATTTGCAGTCTATAATATAACAAATTTAATATTTAGATTTATGGGGGTAAGTATTCAAACATATGGCACATATATATTATGGTTTATGGCAATAATAGTATTTTTTGTTATATTACCAACACCAAAGAAATTTTTTGAATAAATATTAGTTTAGACGTTGTTTAAATTACTATTTTCTACATCGGTTTGTAACTTTTTAATAATTTTATTCAATATATCTTCATTCATAGAATCTCCTAAATTATCTTTAATTTCACTTTCAAGGGGATCTCTATTATGTTTTTCTTTAAATTGTGATTTAAAATCTTTTACTTGTTTTTCGAATCCTTCCATGATTTTATTTTTTCTTCTGACTACTTCCATAAGAGAAGGTTCTTTTAAACTATTTGCTAAATCACCTTCTTTTGGTCTGAAAACGAATTCAGATGTACTAATTAATTCATCACAAATTTCAGGCTTTCGAATATCAGGTCTTTCAAGTTCTTGTTCATTAGATTTAATAATTTTAGAAGGGAATGTAGATTGAAAAGTTCTAATAATTTTTTCATTAATACTAGGACTAGTTTCCATTAATCTATCAAATTCTTCTTTACACATTTTTAACATATGACCAACATGCATTCTTTCATCCCTAGATTTAGCTAATTCAACCTTGATATTTCTATAAAATTTATCCCATGCAATAGCACTAACACGATGTGCTTCATTAAGTTCACCAACTTTTAAAAATTGTGCAATAGTTGTTAAAATACCAGCAAATATATTTACAGCTCCAATACCCATTTGTGCAAAAGGTTTAATATTGTCGGGAAAGCGATCTTGTGCAAAGTTAGCTGTACCAGTTAACGTACTCATAATAATAACAGGAATGGTAAACAACGCGTTTGTTTTAGAATATTGTTGATGTGATTTGGAATGAAGCCATCTATAACACATGGCTTTATCAGCCCATTCAACTAATATATTTTCGTGTTCATCTTTCCACTCTTGTTCTTTAAACGAAACACTTTCAGGAACAATATTTGTATCATTTAATTCAATATTTTCTTGGTTATTAGACGCCATATGAATTATTATTAGAAATTATTTTTTTTGTAATAAAGCATAAAAAAAAATCTAATTACATATTAATGGAAATCACGTTAAATAAAGATACTTTTAATAGAATTAAAGAAATGAAATTTGAAATTAATGACTTATTTTTAAACTTAGAATCAAGAATAACAAAATTAAAAGAATTATATACCGAGTTTATTGAGTCAAATACTAATAAAACGTTTGTTTTTGGGTTAGATTCTTTTTATTTTCAAACAAACTTATTACAAAATGAGTATTTTTATTTACAAAACTATTTCAATTTAATTATGAATAGAATGTATTGTGAATATTATAAATTATATAGAATCATGATTGATTATGTAAACTCTAGTAATTGGGATAAAAAAATAAAAGATTTGGAAAAAAATAAACATAAATTTCCTGTATATAAAGATTTAGAACCTACTAAAGTATATGATTTTGATATTATATCTGATCTAAATGACGAAATAATATTTATTATTTCTACATTAAATGGTTTATTAGATTCAAAACAAAGTGTATTAAAAAAACATATTAATCGTAATTCATTTGGATTAAATATTGATAATTTTGTAGCATCATATAACTTTGAATTAAATATGTTGAAGGAACAAATAAACTTATATAGTAATTTTTTAACATATTTTTACTCGTTACATAAAAAATATTTGAAAAGGTTTAAAACTAAATTAGGTGTATTAGAAGCTCAAATAAATTCAGATATCAAATTCGAAGGCGGAATATTAAATAACTCAAGTAATAAAAAAGAATTATTACATGATTTAGATATGAAAAAATTAACACCTGATGTATCAAAAGAATTAAGAAGATCAATTGTAGGAACATCAAGTCCTATATCAAATATTGTTATATCAATTAATGAACAAACACCAAGTGATTCAAGTGATTCAAATAATTCAAATGAAAATATTTCACCATCAGAAAAGGTCCAAGATGATTTACAAAATGAAGAGGAAACTATAATTAAAAAACTTACATCAAAAGAATATGATTCTAGTGATAATGATGATACTAACAATTTATCAAATTTAGACGATAACTTATCTTATTTAGAACCAATTAAAGAAGATCCATCAAATTCAAGTTCTGAAGAAAACATAGATGAAAATGATATTAGTATAATATCAGATATTGATGATAATAGTGTAAATACAGCAGATCTTGGTATGGTATATGGTATATCAAATGAAGAAATTAAAACTATGGAAAATATGACTAAACAACAGAAAAGGAATGCAAAAAAAAGATTAAAGAAAAAATTAAGGAGAGACAGTAATATCAATATGAATGTTAGTACTAATATTCTTTAAATAGATTTACTATTAAATAAAAAAATTGAATTAAATATATAACACTAAATTAACTTAAAGAGATATGGAGCGTCGTCTAAATAAGAAGGTAAATGATCATTTTGTTGATTTTAAAACAAAATTATCAGAAAAAATAAAAGGAGTAAAATTTGATTCATCAGAAGAACAATCTGACTTATTAAATTATTTGTTTACTTTTGAAAAATTTGAATTTTCAAAGGAGGATTTTATGAAGAGAAAAAGAGTTAAAAATGTAGTTCCTGTTTATGATTTATGTATTGCAAAACGTGCTACTGGAGAGCAGTGTACTAGAAGAAAAAAAGATGGTTGTAGTTATTGTGGTACACATATTAAGGGGACACCACATGGTATTATGTCGGATTTACCATTAGAAAATAATACTCAAAAGGTAGAAGTTAGTGCAATTGAAATTAAGGGAATTGTTTATTATTGTGATAATAAAGGAAATGTATATGATACTGAAGATATTCTATCAAATACAGTAAATCCTAAAATAATTGCAAAATATGAGAAAACAGGAGAAGAATATAGCATACCTGCTTTGTTTAATGCATAAATTAAACACAACAACAGCATTTTGGTCTACTATTCCATTCATCTTTAATAATTTATAATTTACTTAATTAATATAATATTCCAATCATCGTAACATATAATTCCATGAATTATACCACCAATATTCAATCCTAAATAAATTGCCTTTAAAAAAAATCCTGGTATCATAAAAATAAAAAATAGACTTAATAAATGGATGATCCAGTGATGTATATGTATTCCATTTATTCTATTTAATTTACAAGGGAATTCATTTTTATTTTCACCATATATACAAATCTCTTTATAAAATGTGAAATTAAATAATATACATATAAACACTAATAATACAAAAATAAAAACATCATCATAATTTGGATTAAAATTCATATTTATATTTTCTGATTCATCCATATACTATTTTTCAATTATATTAAAAAATATATCATTTAACAAATAAATAAATTAAAAATAATTTACTTTACCATTTTAAATGAAACCAGGTAATGTTGATTTTTTGAAAATTTTTTTAAATAAATGTAAGATTGTTTTTGATGATTTTCATCAACTTAATAATATGATCATTCCTAGAGAAATTTTATTAGATAGTGAATTATATAAATCATTAGAAACTGATATTATCCAATTAAAAAAAATTTTTAATTCATCTTATTTAACAGCATTACAATCAAATGCAAAAGATAATCAAAAATGGCCGTTATTAAATCTAGTTAGACAAATATTAAAGTCATGTTATTATAATTTAACTCCAAAAAGGTTGGCAGATGGATATGAGAAAGGAGGAAAAAAAAAATTTAAGCGTGTATTTATAATCACAAAAATAAATCAAACGTTGTCATCCCCTTCTAATGGTAATGTTTCTTCCGAAGATGGAGGAGCTGAACATGTAGTATCTACTGACGCTTTGGATGTTTCGGCTACTAATGATATTTCATCTTCTGCTATTGGGTGTGATTCAGGTTCCATCGTAGGTTCCTCTAATGTATCAACTATTTGATTAATTACTGATTCGATTTGAGGCACTTCATCAGATGTATCATTTGATATTGTATTTATAGATTCATGTGTTACAGATGAATCTATAGGTTCAATTGTTTCAGTATCACCATCTAATGAAATGGTTTCCATTTCTTCATTATTATCATTTATTTCAACAGTATCAATATTTTTAAAATGATCATATATTTCTACTACGTTTTCTAATTCAGTTTTATCCTTATTTTCTTCAATATCAATATTTAAAATATTATTTTTACTAAGATCTATCACTTTATCAGGATCTACATCATTAAATTGTACTTTATTTTTAAGATATGCAGAATAAAATATATTTTTATTTGTGTTTACAGTATTATACACATCTGAAACTTTTAATCCCATAAATAATAAATTTGTTAAATATACAGTAACTGTTTTACTATCTAAATAATTACTATATACCACAATAGAACTAATAATAGCATTTAAAATAAAAGATCCAGTAGATAAATATCCTGCATACATATAATATTTATCATAATTCCATATTTTTTCCTTTTTATTAATAGCTAGTTTTTCAAGTGCATTACCAACAGATTCATTATCTACTGGTGTAAATTTATTTACTTCAAGATAATTTATTAATTTATTTTCTCTCTTTACTTCTACTAAATAAAGCATGAGAAATGAAAACATAGTTAATGTATTAAATGCTATACCAGCTTTAGATAATGCATCATCTCTATTTGCATTTTCACTAATTGAACATATTGCATCACCGCATTTTTGAGGAACAAAAATTACCAAAAATGCACCCATTAAAACCCTATATAATTCTAACATTAAGGTACTTGCAACATTTGATTTTTGCATAAAATCTTGATCATTTTGTTTCTCTCTGATTTTATCCATTAGAGAAGTGCGCTTTTTAATGGAAACATTTTCAGTCTGCATTATAAAATAATTTAATATTTAATTTTAAATTATTTTATTTATTTTTTCTTTTATTTTTCCTTTTCTTTTTTGTATTATTTCGTTTTTTTATTTTACTCTTATTTCCTTTCTTTTTTGTTTGTTTTCTTTTCTTGCTGTTTTTTCGTTTATTTTTATATTTTCCTCCTACTTGATCAATTGCATTAGTTATGTCATCAATTAGATCAGAAGGTAAATATCCATTAATCCATGTAGTATTAACTCCTTCACTAATTATACCTCCGCGTAATTTAGATTTAATTCTATCTTTATAAATCTCATATATATTATTGGGTATTTCCCCTGCATAATATGTAATTTTTTTTATTTCATTATTTATTTCAACCTTTAATCTATATGGAATATCTAGATCTATATATACATCTTTCCCTTCTTCTGTAGGAAGTTCAATTTGCCATTCATCTGTTTTATAATTTTCCAATTCATCTTTATACTTTACCCATATATCATGTGGAATATAATTATTAAAATTCACTAATCCATCAATACTTCTACGTTTTTTACTTGGTGCTAAGTTTCTAAATTCAATATTACTACTTGTAGAAGGTGGTCTTAAACCTTCACTATCGATAATACTCCATCTTTGTTTTAAATTTTTCTGTTCTAACATAATATCACCTGAACTAAATAAAAATTGTTCAAATCTTTTAGTTGTTTCTTCATTACCGTCTATGAATTCATCAATTGTTGGTGCACGACCAGTAGCTGGATCATGGAATTTACGTAATATCGCATTTAAATAATTAGTACCTTGTGTTTGTCTGCGTCCAGGATCACTAATATTATCTCTTAAAGAGACAATTAAAGGTGTATTTACCTTATCCCAATCACCATTTTTTATATTTTCAATTTCGGTTTGTTGTTGAAGATCTAAATCAGACCATTTTAATGTGTCTTTACCAATTGAAATGTTTCTATGTATAGCCAATTCTTCTTCTGTGTCAGGAAATGTAACCTTTCTTTTACTCATTATAAATATCCATATAAAAAAATTTTTACAAGTTTATAGATTATGTAACCTTATTTTATTTGAATTAATTTATCACCATCATATTTAACATGAAATATTTTTTTAACTGTCGGTTCTTTCTTTGTACATTTATCATATTTATAAACATTATTTTCTCCTAGTGAACAAACGAGTGCTTTATATAATAATTCTAATTGTGTATCATTAAAACCAATATAAATATCACTTATTAATTGTCTCTTACACCACCTAAGTTGTTGTATTTTATTATTTATTTCAAAATCTTTAATTTCGTCATAATTTTCAAATTTTATCATAAATCCACCCTCACACCGCGGTAGTTTTTCTAAAGGAGGGGTAGATTGATCTCTCTTTGAATTATAATAATCCAATATAGGTTCATACCCATTTGGAAGATCACTAATTTTAACACCAATTACAAAGGACATTATACAGACAATATACGGACAATATACTTTTTATACAAAGTTCAATTTTTTATATAAATATAGTTTAAATGCTTAATATATTTCGTAGTTTAGCATTATATTGTTTTTTTTCTGTTATTAATTCAGAGACTTATTGTCCTGTAGTAAATAATAAAGGGGTGGATAATAGAGAAAATAAAAATAATTTAAGAATTATGCAATATAATGTTGAATGGTTATTTTTAGATTATTATAAATCGGCAGATTGTCCTGGTGATGGATGTACATGGAAGAATGAAAGTCATGCTAAGATACATTTACAAGAAGTTGCAAATGTTATAAATAAATTTAATCCTGATATTATTAACTTATGTGAAGTAGAAGGATGTGATGAATTGAATACATTAAAAGATGAATTAAATTCAAATACTTATGAATCGTATATGATTAAAGGTACTGATACAGCAACAGGACAAAATGTTGGTATGATTAGTAAAATTAATCCAATTGCAGATTTATATAGAAATAATGATAGATTTGATTATCCTATAAATGGAACTACATGTACTTATACTGGAACTGGAACTGAAGGAATAAGCAAACATTTTGTTACTGAATTTGTAATAAATGATATAAATATAGTAATGCTATCTCTTCATTTATTAGCTTTTCCAAGTAGACAAGACAGATGTGTAGAAAGAGAGGCTCAATCAAAGGTAGCTGAAGAGATAATACAAAGTTATGCAGAGAGAAATTATGAAATAATTGTAATAGGTGATTTTAATGATTATGATCCTGATATACTAGATTTAAATAATGATATACCTATTTCACAAGTAATAGATATAATTAAAGGAAATCATAACGATAAATATACTTTATATAATGTAAATGAATTAGTTGATCAGAAATACAGATATAGTAATTGGTGGGATAAAAATAATAATTGTTATTCTACTAGTGATGAGTTGGTTTTAATAGATCATATATTTTTAAGCAAAGGATTATTTGATAAAGTATCAACAGTTTCTTTATATCATGGGTATTACGAAGATTGTGAAAGAATAGATTCGGATCATTTTCCAATAATATTAGATATAGTTTTATAAAAAAAATTGAATAATATTAATAGTATTAATTGATATTACTACTATTAATTAAATGGAAGAATCTAATATAATTCCTTGTGATTGGATTGAAACGTGTAAAAATAAATTAAATAGAATAAATAATTGTAAACCATCTCCTAACCATCCTGTTGGAAAAATTAATTTAAAAAAAGTTAAATTAGTAAGAAGTTACTTCTTGTTTATTAATAGAACTAAATCAACTATATTTTCATTTAGTGGAAGTGTATATAAATATTGGAATACTGTGATTAAAAAAAAAGAGTATTTATTAGAATGTATAAGAACCGCATTATATTCAGATGACAGAATTAATGAACATGAAAAAAAATATTTAAAACTAACTATAAAAACGTTGGAAAAATATGATAATAGATATGGTGAAAAGATTTTATTGGTATTAAATAGATATTTAAATGGTGATGTATGTAGATATATTTGTGAGTTTATATAAATATTACGAACTTATAAAGAACTTATGTCTTGTATAAATAGAAATTCAAAAAAAAAATTGATATGTATTTAAGTATTTTTTTTATGTCATAAACTATGGCAAGTTTTCAAGAAGAATATAATCAGTGGAGTATCTTGATAAGGGGAAAAATTAAAGAAGTAGATAAATATCGTAATAAGAATCAAAAACTACAGAAGATAAGAGCAATTTATTTGTTATTAAATAGGACTAGGTATAAAATGTGTTCATTTCAACCAAAAATGTTGAAATTTTGGAGAACTACAACTTATAAAAAAGAATATTTACTTGATCAGGTTCGTAGTGATATTAATGATAATAATATAAATTGTGATATAAAAAAAGTCACCTTGTTAATTACTACATTAAATAAATTTGAAAATCCATGTATGAAAATAATTATTATTTTGAACAAGATCTTTTGTTATGATTTAGCAAGAGAAATATCAACATATATTTAGTTTTATAATTTAGTATATTAGTTAGTTAATATATAATTTAGTATATTAGTTAGTTAATATATAATTTAATAAGTATTTAAATAATAATGACTGACTATAAAAAAATATGTAATTTAATAAAAACATTACCCGATGATATCATTAGAGAGCATATTATACCTTATACTTTTCAAATTCAACCCAAAAATTTGTGTGACGATATAAAATCGTATTATTCAGTTAAAAGACATTTACATGAATTATATTATAATAGATGGAAAGATGCATTTTATTACGAAGAGAATGCCGATATAAATTGGTTGTCTAATGATATGACAAATTTTTTTAATGAAAACGTAGCTACCATGAATGGATATACTGGTAATCATTTGAAAAAATGGAGAAGATTATTTATATTTCAGGATAAAAGTGATCTAGTTATAATTGATTTTTTGAATAAGTATAATCATCGTAAATGTATCACAGATATAAATCTATGTATAGGGGTATTAACGAAGTTTGAACGAGAAGAATTTATACATTTATTTAGTGGGTAAGTATATATAAAAATAATTAATAGCCGTCGGCAGACCAAAAAAAAAGGGGGTTGTGTGTGGGGTGTGTAAGTGTAAGTGTGGGGTAGTAAGTTAGCTCCATTTAGTTGAGAACGAAGGTTCTTATCCAGGACACACCACGA
>JGI10211J14876_10000863_pt1 | contig 13177 bp, 13 predicted proteins | sample Etolagsediment_FD_14876 | JGI IMG/M metagenome (IMG submission 14876)
ATCTGCAATTGTAGACTCCATGAGAGGAAACATCTTTCAATTCGTTTTCGGGGAATTGCAATTTATATTTTTTAATTTCTTCGCAAAGTGCGAGTGGACTGAGGGATGTTACCCAGTTGCTTCTGACTTCAATGGAATCAAATGGAAGATGGCTGCCATTGGATGCAAAGTCTTTTGGTACTTGCATGATGTAAGAATCGCCCATTTTAACAACTCCATATTTAGTAAAATCGCTGGAAAAAACAACAAGTAAAATTGTTGTTCCACCATCTGGGAATATTTCCTTCCATTCATCCATTTTTTCCTTAAAAATCCCGATAAGTTTATGTTTCAATTGTGCAATGCTTTCTGCAGTTGGTTCAAAATCAATTTCAATATTTTCCACAATTAGTTTGCATACAGTTGATGCGATTTCTTTTCCTTTTTCGCCATGACCGTCGCAGATGCAGAATATTCTTTCTTTTTGCAAGCAAACATCTTGGTCAATAATTTTTCGGACTAATCCGAATTGTTTGGAAATGATGCTACTAAATGTCACCTGCATTTTTGTTAATTGTTTTATTAATAACAAAAAAATAAATCAATTTTTAATGATTGTTAACCAATTCATTGTTTCAGAAATGTAGTTGTAATATTGCTCAAAATCTTCAAAATCAGAAGGATTAACTATTTGTTCAAAATATTGTTCACCATTTACTTTCATACTACATGACCTCCGTAAACTAAAGGAATGATTTTCTCCTTGACCAAACTCCATATTATCATACCATATTGTTAATAATGCTATTGGAATTTTATGGTCATAACTAAGATGTATAATTCCTTTTTTAATTGGTAAAATACCGTCTTTATTGTTGTATTTACAATTGCCCTCTGGAAAAATAATAACATTATTACCGGATTTTATTTTATCAACAATTTTTTGTTTAACAATATCGCCACTTTCTCGGTTTCCTCTTTCATATGGGATGCTGTGGTAAACAGTTTCCAGTCTTTTTTCAAACAATTTGTAGAACCAGTTTCCGTTTGCTAAATTGGATTTAGAGATAACCCAGCCATCTATTTTTTCTCTAATATATACGGCATCTAATGCGTGAAGATGATTCGCAATGATTAGATAGCCGCCTTTGTCAACAATACTTTTGCACAATTCCATGTTAACAAATGCTTTTTTATTTAATACTATATTGGTGATACGTTCTTGGTTGGAAAAATGGAATTTTCCTAAAATAATTGGAAATATGCAATTCCAAACAACTTTTGTCATTTTTAGTATATTCATATTGTTAACCAATTTTTTCTATAAAAAGTAAATTACCTTTATATGGTAAAAATTCACGATTTTGTAGAATTGGCAGTATAATATTGTTGACCAATTCATCCACCATTTTCTTTTGTCTGCCAAACATTACTTCTCCTTTAATTAATATTCCCGGACTGCAATTAGTTTCCAACAACCAAGGTTTACCATCTTCATCATACATAATATCTGGACCATATATCATCATTTGTGCTTTTGGTTTATGTTCCATTTTAGCAACTTCTTTTTTAAATTGTTGAACTAATTGTTTGGAGTAATCACGTATAAGGTTGTAAGTGTCAACAATCATTTTGTTTCTTTTTTCTTGATTTTGTACAAATGAATCCATAAATTCAAAATATTCAAACATGTGCTTAGATTTTGTTTTTTCTGAGCGATTAAATGTAATATTTGTTAAAAACCCATAAGGACTTTTGCTGTCTTTATTAAATTTATGAACACTGGATTTAACATATCCAACACTTGATAAAATATTGTAGTAATCATCGCCGAACCTTAGAAGGAAATGGAATATTCTTAAATCAAATTTGCAGTCATTGTAAAGCATTGGTTTAATCTCTTTTTGTAAAACCCAATGTTCATCATTTTGCATTTTTTGCAGTATTTCTTCCACATTGCTAACAATAAAAATATTTTTGCCACTGTGTCCTTTATCGCATTTAAGCACACATCTGCCATTTTCTATAAAATTAGCGATTTCTTGCCGGTTGTTTATTAACCAACTTTTTTTAATGGTTTTGGTTGATGGGTAAAATGGTTGACCAGAAAAGAGTTTATTAAGATATACTTTATAAGTGTGAGAATTGGGGAATCCCCATCCTAAATTGGTAGCATTTCTGTAGTTGCCAAAGTCAGGATTGTTGTGTGATTTTATAATTTTGCCTTTATTTTCAGCAACAATACGATTTTTAACAATGTAAAACATGAGTGGTTTGGGAAAATACTCACTATTTATGAAGCTAATAATCATAAATAATGCAATAAATTATTTTTTGTAATTTTTTTTATTGTTAACCATTCCTGCTTTTTTATGTGTTGCACAATATCGTCTTTTTTTATCTATATCATATCCAAATGATGCTGTTTTAATGCAACCTTCATGTTGACATAAATTGCCAACAACACTTATCATTCCTTCTTTTTTATGTTTAACACAATAAAGTGCAAAATGTCCTCTATAATTATATCCGGCTTTTGTTGTGCATCCTTTGTGAATGCAAAGTTTTTTTGTAACATTTATCATTCCTTCTTCTCTATGTTTAATACAATATTTTCCTTTATTAATGCCTTTGTAATTAAAATTGGGGAATATGTTACAACAACTGAAAGCACAAGTATATTTTTTTAAATCAATCATTCCTTTTTTTTTATGTTGAGAACAGAATTTGTAACTTGGCTCATCTTCATAATTGTAACTTGCTTGTTTGTTGCATCCATATTCCTTACAATAACAGGGCATTTTTTTTTATAATAGATATTATTATTTAAAATCATTTTTTTTATGCCATTTTTCTGGAACGCCGTGTTTTGTAGTATCCATCCATAAAAATGTCAATGCCATAGTTGCATTTTCCCATTTTGTGATGGAACTGGAAAAAATCACGGTTTACTTTTTGGATTAATAATACAATTTCCACACTACTAAAATAAATGTAGGTAATTATATGTGAATTCATAATAATCAATCCAGAATAAATTGGTAATAAATGCAATCCAATAAAATCAATTGGTGAGCAATAAAAAATGCTAAAACCAGTTTGTTTAATCAATTTGTGGGATTTCCAATGTATATTTTGGAAAAAATCAGTATGAAAAAGCTTATGTATCCAATAATATTGCACATCATAAAGATATAAATTCACTATTAATTGGAAAATAAATTCAACAATTGTTATATAATTTATGGATGTTTTAATTTGTATTATGTGATGCATACTATAAAAAAAAATTGGTGAAATAATGCAAATATTAATGAAAATTGTTCTTTTACATGTGTTCCAGATTTGTAAAACATTTTCCAGAGAAAAATTTTTTATATCTTTGCGAATTTGCCATATACTTCCACCAATAAAAGATAATGTGTACAATCCAAAAAATAGCAATGAATCCATTTTTTCTTCTATCAGATAATTATTAAAATAATCATTTTTTTAACTTCGTTTTAATTGTAAACTTTTTATACCATATTTTAACAAATGATTCTCGTTACATGTGGAAATTTTTACATATCCTCTCATATCATTATCCAACTATTACAAAACAATTATAATTGCATTGCTTTAGATTTACCAAATGAATACAATTCCAAAATTACGAAAATAACAGGAAAATCACCCATTATTTATCCTACCTCCAATTTAGAAGAAATTTTTGCAACCCATCATATATCAACAGTTATTTATTTAACAGATAATACATGTGGAAATTATTTAGATTTAACATCACAAAATGTAAGTTTTACTGTTAAATTGCTACAATTAATGAAATCCTACAATGTCAAAAATCTTATTTATCAATCNACCAATAAAGTTNGNNNAATTTCNNCNCCATTTGTNCANAGTATTAAAATTGTTGAGCAAATATTAGAAGAAGAATGCCATGCAAAATAATTTTAACATAACTGTTTTACGTTGTTCCAATCCNATTGGTAATCATTGCTCGGGTGAAATTGGTGATACAAACAGTAATATTTTACCAACACTAATGAAAGTTGTACATCAACAAGATAGTATGTATTATTTTGGGGATGAATACAGATTTTTTACTGTTAAAAGTGATAATTTGCACAATTACATTCATATAGAAGATATGGCACAAGCTTTTTTGTATGCATTGCAATCATTTAAAGATTATAAAATATATGATGTTGGGAGTGATATTTATTTAACTCCACAACAGTTGTGTGAGATTGCTGTTAAAATAACCGGTGTAGATATTACAACTAAAAAGGAAATAGTCCAACAAAAAAATATTGGATGTGACACTGAAAAAATAAGAAAAGAATTAGGATGGATTGCTAAAAAAACTGTGGAAGATGCAGTTAAAGATTCATGGAAATATCAACAAACTCAGAAATTAGAATTTATAGTTTGCGGAAAAAATTGAAAAAAAATAAAACTACTATAAATGTATATGTCATTAGACGTATAAAATGCACTATCTTGTAAGGGGAAGTGCTAAAAATAGCGTCCTATTGAATGCAACCTAAAAAATTGTATGATAGGGGATGGTAGTATATGGGTAATTAGATAAAAAAATCTGGTTATCCTCAATCTGATGTAAAGTTGAGTTGAAATCCGTGGCTATAAAAAGCAATATAAAAGTTGACTTTTTTGCCATCATAAAAAAATTGATTAATTTTTATATAAATGCTTAATCTTTTAACAATGACAAAAACAGTTTTTTTGGCTTATTGTTGGGGATTGCATTTTTCCCAAAAGCATTATGCCTTTGGTAAAAAGGCTAAACAAATATGGCCATCATTTACGGAATTTTTTAATGCAAACCCGAATGATTACCGAGCATTTCTGGAGAGTGATTTTGAATCCATCCATAATATGTTCACGGATTTTGACAGGAGCGAAGATGCTATCAGACAATTTATAGCAGATGAAGCATTTTTGAGCATTTACGAAGAATGGGGAAGAAAACTTCTGAAACAAAATGCATTTGATATTATTTTGGAAGAACGATGGATAAAAGATTTCCACAGTTTCCTTAAAAATATGAAAATTATTGAAAAAGACCATGACACATTTTTGTTTTCTCCAGAGTTGTTTTCCCATTGTGCCATTCATGACCAGAAAGATTCCATAATTACTAAACAACAGCGGAATATTCGTCAGGAAGCTTGCAGATTGAAGAAAGTGAGCACACGAAACAAGAAATTGAATGATAAGATGGATACTATTAAGAAAGAAGCAGACAAAAAAGTGGAAGAAGCGAACAAAGAGAAAAATGCAGTCTCTGGTGCATCATTGGTTTTTGAGTCAATCCATGAGAGAGACCAAGAGCAGATTGCCAGTCTTACAGAAGAATTGGCTAAATTGCAGAAAAAGATGAGTGATTTTGATAAATTATTTTCTGGTCACAATGTGGAGGATATTTCTAAACAGATTGAGAATTTACAAGAGGAGAACAAGCTTTTACAGGCAAGTAAATTGGAGGCAGAGTGTATAATTTGCAAAAATATTAAGAAATTGGGTGTTAACGAATGTGGTCATCGGATTTGCGCAAATTGTTGGTCATCATATACTTCTAACATGACTGTAAAGCGTCCATGTCCAGTTTGTAAAGTAAAAGTTGACCAAAAGAAGTTTATTCCCGTTATTTATTATAAAAAAAATTGATTTATTTTACTACCTGTACCTAATTAATTCGTATAAATTTCTAAAGTACATTGAATTAAATGGTTTAATCACCATTTTTCTTGGGAGGTTCAGTTAAATTAATCAGTTCCTTCTTGAAGTTTGAACATATCCCTTAGTGAGCAGAAATTGCTTACAGAAAAAGGGTGATGCATTCGTAAGGGGTGTATCTATTCCACGGCAATATTCTGGTGGTAAAATCCCAGTGAGTCGTCATAATTTATAAAAAAAATGATTTTATTAAATATTTATCCTTTTAACAAAAAAATGCAAGATTGGTTATCATCAGCAAATGGTGAATATTATTGTGGATTTTTTCTTAATAAAACCCAAGAATGGATGCAAAAATGGATTGCACAACAATTTACATCATCATCGTCAATAAAAAGTTTGAAGAAGAAGAAGGATGTGCAGGCGGGTTTGGAGTTATTTTCAACATGGATGGAACATTGGGTTAATACAAAAAGTGTGCAAATATTTTTGTCCGCCAGTGAACTCAACATCTTTGAATTAGACAACGAATGCAAAAATATTTTAAGAAAATATTTGGAGAAAGATGTGTATTGGTCAGAGAATTTTGATAGGGATTATTGGTTAGATTTGTATTACAATAATGATTTTTTGAACATTTATGAACCCCAAAAGGATAAATTGCAGCATTATTATTTAACAAAAACGAAGTTTGAGAAGCGTGATAGGATATCTCCAGAGAATCGTGAATATTTACAAAGATTCCCGCCATTGTTTTATGTTACTTCCAATAACAATTGTGAATTTATCCCATCAATTATTTTACCTCAAGGCAACAATTTGCACCACCAATTAATAGAAGCCCACCGCCAATTCATCAACAACCAAAACCAGAAGAAATTGGAGCAACAATGGCAAGATATGGAAAAAACACCAGATTTATTCATTTTTGGCAACGAGATACCCAAAGCCATTAAAAACTATCAGGTTAAAGAAGTATATTGTTATCAGAAGTACCACGACAAGATAGTTGCCAATATGGACGCATCTTTACTCAATTTCCAATGGGTGATTGTAGAAGATGGTTTGGATAAGTACAACGGTATCTTCGGTCGCAAATATTACGTTTATAACATTGGATTACCAGAAAAATTGATGGCATAACATATCTATTAACTTTTTGAGTAGGTTCTATTAAACCATGACAGCACTGGAGAGATTAATGCAACCTCGCAGGTTGCCTCCTTCTTTGATTGGAGGCTGTCTACTTCTGACTTCTTCCCAACTCACTCTATTGGTAGTACTCTTTGTGCTTCGCCAGTTGCTGGCACTTCTGTCCACTTGGGCAGTCATCAATGCAAAGTTGCAGTTGGTGATTGCATTGCCAATTATGGAGAAGTGCATTCGCTTCTTCTTTGACCGCTACCTCAATTCTATCAGCACACCCATACGGCGCAAGCTGCGGGATGAAGTGCTGTTGCATTTCCACCAATGCCCCAACTCAATCAAGAAGGCGGAGGATATGGATGCACTGACGCAGAAAATCACATCGGCTGGTTGGGTTCTTCTTAGTTCTCTGAACTGGGGCATTCCATCTCTGGCGGATTCTGCAGTATCCCTCTTCTCTGCCATTTGGGCATTGGTCGCATTTGGCTATGGACATCTGATACCTTTGGTTGCAGCAATTTTTGCGTTGTACTATGTGGTGTATCTGCGACCTAACAAGCAATGTTTGTCTGACATCCGTAAAGACCGCAAGGAGCTGCAGAAGAAGGTGGATGACAAGCGCAAGTTTGTGTATGCATCCTTCCAAGATGGCAGGGCAACAAATCAGGACATTTCCAATTTGGAGCGACCAATTGAAGACAAAGACCAATCGTTTGACATACACTGGGAAGAAATATCGTGGTCAATCAGTATGGTTTCCAGTGTGATGGCAACTATCTGCTTGTCCCAGACGTCAACTCAGCTTTTTTGGGCAACCAATACTGTTTTGTCAGACATGGTGTCTGCAATTAGTGGGCTATCGCATTTCTTGAACCATCTTTCAGCCCGTGGAAAAGATTGGGACAATCTGGCAGAGTGGTACAAGGAGCATTCCAATCTCGTTGCTGACCCTCACCAGAAACCCTTTCCATCCAGCGGTTTGCACGTCAATATCAATACTAAACAGGGCAAATGTATTGTAAAAGGTCGCCTTTCAATCAAGAAGGGCAATGTTTACATGCTTGTTGGCCCATCAGGTGTTGGTAAGACGGTGGCAATTGATGCCATATCTGGTAAGGATGATGGAGCAGGAACAAGGAAGTTTGTGGATTGTTTCCTTGTTTGCACACAAACATCACGTGATAACTTGCCCCGAAAGGGCATGACAATTCGTGAGGTGTTTGCTGGAGAGCCAGATGACCAATTACTCAAGCGGCTGCTGACTATTGTGCAGATGTCTGGGCGTTTTTCTTCTTATGACGAGCCTTACGAGGGCTTGTCGGGAGGAGAGAGGATGCGTGTGGCGGTTGCACTGGCAATGTACCAATGCTGGAGGGAGAGGAAACAGGTGCTTGTGCTGGATGAACCCGAACAGGGATTGGATGCAGAATGCCAGACGACAATGCTCAATCAGGTCATTCAATGGTGCAAAACTAATGGAAAGACTCTGCTGATGGTGTATCATGGCAATGCGCTGGATGTGGTGCAACTGAGGGGGATTGATGTGGCGTGGAAGTTTGCGAAGAATAGATATACAATGGTGATGGAACAGTGCTTTCCTGAATATGTTAAGGCGTTGAGGGAGGATGCACTGAAGAAATTGCAGTAAGTTTGTTTAGATTGACTTATAATATAAATATATATAAATGACGACAATTAATACTATAGAGGAATGGAATATTATTTTTAAGGATGATGTGGTTGCAGATGGCGATTATTTTTTAGGCAATGACATAGATTTTGTGGAGCAACCGAATGTGCCCCGTTTTACTGGATATTTTAATGGTGGAGGTTTTACTTTGTCATTTTCTTACAATCATAAGGGTTTTATGAAGTTAGAAGGAGGGATGGTGGAGAATGTAAATGTTACAAATAAGGGTGGTATATTATTACATGGAGGATTGTTTAAAACATCTAGATTAACTTTAATAGAGAAATCATGTATAGTAAGTAACTGTAATTTTATAGGTGATTTAGAGCAGAATTTTACTGGTGGTTTGTTTGGTGTTGTTAGCAATGAGTATGAAAGTTTAAGGATATTAAAATGCAGTTTAACAGGTGATATTATAGCAAACAATTGTGGAGCAGTTGCATCGCAAATCCAAACAAATGTTAATATTGTAGATTTTAATTTGATTGGCAATATTATAGGTACCAATAATGGTGGTATAATTGGTGCTAATGGTAAATGCACACTATTGTTAGAGAGATGTAAGCATATAGGCAATGTAATAGGAGATAATAGTGGAGGTTTTGTAGGAGAAAACTTTGTTGGAGAATTGCAAATAACAAATTGTGCAACAGATGGAGAGATTTGGGGTAAAAACAGCAGTGGCATGGTGGGTAAACAATTTAATGGAACAATATATATTTTAAAATGCTCATCAACATTTTTACTAACAGGAGAAAATACTTCTGGAATGGTAGGATATTATGCAAAGGGGAAAATTGTAGCAGAAGAAGCAATTATAAACGGAAACATTGATGGAGATTACAGCAGCGGTTTAGTTGGTAAAAATTGCAAAGGAGAAATAACAATTATTAATTGTGAATATAAAGGCACAATAAATGGTACAAATAGTCAAGGATTTATAGGTTCTTATTGCAGTGAAGGAGAAAAGATACAAGTGATAGAATGTAAAAGTGAGTGTGATATATTGGGTAATAAAAGCAGTGGTATGGTGGGCAATGATTGTGGAAATAAGAAAGGGCGTATTTTAGTGAAAAACAGTGTGTACAATGGAATTATTTATGGAGATAATTGTTCAGGAATTGTGGGCAATGGATGTGGAATTAGAGGAGGAATTATAGAATTAATAAATAATTCAGTAGATGCACAAATAAAGGGGGATAATTGCAGTGGTTGTTTAGGAAATGATTGTTGCCAGAAGAATGGAAAATTAACGGCGGAAGGTTGTACAGCAACAGGTGTTATTAGTGGAGAGTATAGCCATGGAATGATTGGTAATAATGTGGGACATATCTATGGGAAATTATTGGTGAGGTTGTGTAGTCATAATTTTATAATATTTGGAAAAGAATGCAGTGGGATAGTGGGCAATAATTGTTGTCATAAAAATGGCATTGCAAGTATTTTAAAATGCACGTCAATCGGAACAATTAATGGTGAAAATAGTAGTGGGATATTGGGAAGCAATAGTGTTCATAAAAAGGGTAAAATATTGTTAGAAGATTGTAAACATCAGGGGGATATTTTAAGTAAATATACAAGTGGGATAGTTGGAATAAATGCAGCATATGAAGAAGGTGTTATTATTGTAAATAAATGCATAGTACAGGGATTAATAAATGGGGAAAATATTGGCGGTATTGTAGGAAGTAATACATCGTATAATGAGGGTCGTTGTATGATAGAAAACAGTATATATGAGGGTATAATAGATGGAAAGGGCTGCTCAGGAATATTAGGTGGGAATAGTGGGGTTAATGGAGGAGAATTGAGTGTGATTAATTGTTTAAGTAAGGTGAGAATATTGGGGAAATATTGTGGAGGTATATGTGGGATGGATGTGTGTTATAATGGTGGCAAGATGTTTGTTAGTAAATGTTTATATGAGGGAGAAGTGGAAGGAAAATACAGTGCGGGGGTTATGGTTACAAATGGGACGAAAAATGCGGGTGAAATAAAGATAACGAGTTGTAAGGCAATTGGAACATTAAAAGAGAAATGTTGTGCGGGGATTGTTGGACAATTTTGCGGTTGTAAGAATGGTGTGTCAGTAATAGAAGATTGTTATTATAAGGGTAATATAGATGGAGAATATTGTGGGGGGATAGTGGCGACATATTTTTGCAATTCATCTAAAAATTGTTTATTGGAAAATTGCAAAAGTTCAACTATTATAAATGGAAAAGATAATGGCGGAATAATTGGAACAGCTATTGGAAAAAACGGAAAACTTATCATGAAAAAATGCACAGTAAATGGTACAATAAATGGTGAAAATAATGCTGGTATTTGTGGAGTTTATGGAGATAAAGGTGAACAACAAGATAATATATGTGTGGTCATAGACAGTATAGTGAACAGTGGAATAAATGGAACAAAGTGTGGAGGGATATTTGGAGTGGCAACAGGAAAAGTGTATGTGAAAGATTGTGCAGTTAATGGTTTATGGGAATATACAAATGGTGCAATAATGTATAAGGGTTTTGTGTGTTTATTGGGTGCTGTTTATATTACACATGGGTCTTTGTTAAGGATAGTTGGAAAAGTAGAGAATGAAAAATATGAGAGATGTAGTTTTATGATTGACCAACAAGTTGTTGACAATGATCTACCAATATTGGTTAAAAAGAGCAAATATGTTGTTTTATTGGAGGATATAAAGATTGACAGTGATAAACATTATATACAATTATGTGATAATATATGTGTAAATGGATTTAGTCACACAATAACCAAAGAATATTGTCGCAAATTCTTCCAGAAATGTGGTTCAGGAATTAAAATAGAAAATGTTACTTTTAACTGTCCACTATGCCTAACCCATAAATCCTAATATTTGCCACTATATCCATATAACAATGAAACCTCATCATACTTCTAAAAATCATATTCATGTCCACCGCATTTTCCCCATTAAATGAAAGCATTTGTTCCGAATTTAACGGTAAATACCACAAATTATCATTAATTTTTTGGAGAATATTTTGTATATATTCCCAATCATATTTGCGATATTCCAGAACTAATTGGGCATCTATAATGCGTTCATTGTTAGGACTATAAATAAAAATCCCGTTCATTTTACCAACAAATGCAAAAGGTACAATATCACACATAGTATCTTCTTTATTTTTTATATTATTAATGGAAATTGGTGAGAGTGAGTCGCATTCAATGTGGAAGTATTTGGGTGGGATGTTAGAGGATGTGTGTAGAATAGCAGAGGAATTAATTTCTATTGTATCATCGGCAGATATTGGTGGACAAACCATGGATAAATCGTATTTTCCGAATAGACTTTTAATAAATTGGAGGTTAATGGTGTAGCGATTTATTTTTATTTTATGTAACAACTCACTAGAATCAATGGTGGTGATGATGTGCATTTAAAAATAAAAAATGATTTATTTTTAAATTATTGCCGGAATAATTGTCAGAAATAATGGAAATTGCTAAAACAATCATTTACGGCAATAGGACTGAAAAAGAATGTCCTATTTGCCTTAATAATGTTCGCCCAAGAAACCATAAAACACTACCTTGTGGGCACGTCCTTCATTCTACGTGTCTTAAAAACCTTATTAACTCCAATTGCCAAAAAAAATGCCCAGTTTGCCGTGCCAATCTGGACAACAATACTGAAACCGAAAAAACACCAAGCGACTTCTCCATACAAACAAAATGCGGCATTTGCTGTGAAAATATGAATGTCACCGAAAGTAGTTGCCAATTTGTTAAACAACATAACTGCTTCTTCCACTACAAATGCATCACCGAAAAAAGAAAAAACACATCAACAACCACCTGTAATTGTGGCGTTAAATTTTCTTTAAATAGCGTGGATATGATAAGTTATTTGTGGTTTGTGAATGGTTATGAGGAGATAGTGGGAAAGATGTGTGAATGTAAGGAGAAGGGGTGTAGTATAGTGGGTAATCCGAAAAGGTGGGGATATTGCGTGGGACACAATAGTTGTATATGTACAAATGCGGCATTTGCGAAGACATTGCAGGTGATGGTGCGGTACGTGGATGAGGAGGATATGGAAAAGAGGCGAGATATTTTTTATAGGATATTGAATCGGTTGACGATAGTGGGTGTTTCAGTGAATGATGAGCCACAAAGATTGAGGAAGATGTTAGGTGTGTAAAAGGAATTGTACAATGGGTATGTTAATATCATGTTGCATCATTACGTTACGGAATTTAAGGTTATCAAGGAAAATATCATAACAATTGAATTTATTGTATCCGATTTGTGCGAATTCTTTTTTGCAATTTTTATGTAGAATAAGTTTTATAAATTTGTTTTTGTCAATTTCGTTCCATATATGAGGGATTATATCGTAATAAAGGTAATAAAGGTCATTTTTGGAAATCATGGATAAGAGTGATGGATGGGATTGTAGCTGTACAGGGTCGGATGGATGGTAGAATTGTAGGAGAAATTTTATTTTAGAAACGCCATTTAAAAATTTAGCAAATTCCCAATTTTTTATTTTTCTAACAGTTTTGTGCACCTGTTTTTTTGTAACAATTTTCTGTATTTTTTCCAAATATGTATCATAAGAATCAATTTTGTTATCATTAAGGATTGCTTCATCCAGAATAGGTTGACTACATT
>JGI10211J14876_10000865_pt1 | contig 13159 bp, 11 predicted proteins | sample Etolagsediment_FD_14876 | JGI IMG/M metagenome (IMG submission 14876)
AGAGGATATTCCTGTTCCAATAACAGATATAATGATTAGATGGGTAAGGTTCATGGAAATGACAAATACCAACATTCGAATGTCAAACTAAATCCTTCCTGATGCGGCCCTTGGGTTGTGGCACTTACCCTGTTAAATTTCCGCTTTTCAGAGCGTGACCCATGTGAAAATTTAACAGGGCAAATTTGGGCTTTGAACTTTGGTCTTTGGTATTCTAACTATCCATTACTTTTTAAAATATTTTTCTTAAGTTCTCCTGATAAAAAAATCGGGAATTTCTTTTATTGCAACTCTTTCTCTTCAAATGCCTGAACCTGGTAGGTAGATATGTGGAGTTTCTCTTTTTTCCAGCTATCAGGTGAGAGCCCTGCTTTTAAACAAAGATGTGATAAAAACTCTTCCTTCTCAGAAAGTTGTTCCCAAACCTGAGGGAGAAACGTAGCCTCGTAAAATCCCTTTTTTATAATTACTCCATCTATTCCCGGCCTCAATTTTTTTAAAAGATCTTCTGCATCGGTATAGAAAAGCTCTTCAGGGGATGTAAGAATACTTATTTCAATCTCTATTCTGTTAAATTCTTCTTTGGTTAAAGGATGAAATCTGGGGTCTTTAAATGCTGCATTAATAGCATTTTCTTTTATTCCCTCAATTAATGCCTCTCGAGGTATAATATGCCCGATACATCCTCGTAAGTTATCCTCTATAGTAACAGTGACAAAGGTACCAAGTCTTGCCTGAAATTTTTCTGGTATTTCCTTCCACTTAATTTGGGGCTCCTCTATATTGCTTAATCTATTTTTTATAGCTTCTCTGGCCACCCCTAAAAGATACTTTCCCTCATCCTCAGATAGCCATTTTGTTGTATCCATTTTCTCATCCCCCTTTTTAGCAATAACTGGTATTTTGCCTTCCTTTATTACCTTTTTCTCATTATTTTTACAATATAATGCCTCAAGGCCGAGAAGCAAAAACAATAGAATAAGAAGCATAAAAGACAGGAATTTTTTATTCAGTATTTTACAAGGCATGGAAATCTATTTTTGTTACATTCGTTAATTACATTTACTGGTTTAAAAAAATCAACTCATCTAACGAATAAAACAAATATTGAATATCTTGTATCATTTTAATAAATCTGTCAAAATCATTTTTAACTTTTGACTCTATAACATTTGAGAAAGACTATGGATAAAAAGAGGAGGAATTCAGGAATGTTGATACCATCAATAGTGATGGCATTTCTTGCAGGTATTCTTTTAGCCTTAGGGTGCGAAAAAAACAACATATGAGTGGTTTAAAGTCAGGCCTGAGATCCGGCTCTTGTTGATTTTGGCCTTTACCGTAACTGTGTTCAGGGTCTCCTCCCTCATCAACTATTATCGAAATGAGGAGGTGCAGAATCCGTAATGAGAGGAATGCTTAGCAGTACAATTGCTGGAGGCTTTACCCCTGGAGGTCCTTTATGTGAATTTGCCAATCATTGCCGGGCTGATAACTTAGGCGCTCTTTACATGCGCGAAATGAAAGCTTACTAATCTAATGTGAGGAACACTACATAAAATATCTTCAGTGTCTTCATAAATCAAGGATGGGGGGCAGATCACACAACCGAATGGAGCACCACTTCACTATATATTGCTCATTCCGAAGTGATTTCCTTATTATAGTGCTACAATTTATTCTTGAAAAGGGGAAAGCAGACATTCAACATTTCAACAGCCATGAGAATGCCTACATAGTTTTCCCTCCATCGATTGATAGAGCCTGCCCAGTCATAAAGGCGGATTCATCCGATGCAAGATATGCAGCCAATGCAGCCACTTCCTCTGGTTTTCCTACTCGGCCCAATGGCACCTGATCGATAAAATCCCTTAGAGTCTTTTCTGGATCTGGACTTGTAGTTACACGCTCTTTCCAGGACGGCGATTCAATCACGCCTGGGCAAATTGCATTTGCCCTGATACCCTTTTTAATGAAGTCGGCTGCTACACTTTTTGTCAAAGCAATGATACCAGCCTTAGAGACCGAATACACAGCCCGATTTTTCAGTCCGATAAGGCCAGCAACTGAAGATATGTTAATAATAGCACCTCCCTCCTGTCTGATCATCTCTTGGACAGCAAGTTGGCATAAATAATACATCCCCTTAAGATTAATATCCATGGTGCGATGCCAGATTTCCTCTGAAATATCCAGCAATGTGCCTCCTGTGACAATGCCAGCCACATTACAAAGCACATCTATGCTCCCAAGGTTGGATGTTGCCCATTTCACCACACGCGTACAATCAGTTTGTTTCGAGACATCGCCAGTTTGTGCATAGGCCCTGAGTCCGCTTGCATTAATCGTATTTGCTACACGTTCCGCTTCAATCTGATTACTATCCATCCCCACCACGCAGGCTCCCTCACTGGCAAAACAAAGACATATGCTTTCACCGATACCTGCTCCGGAGCCGGTAACAAGAACAACCTTATCTTTGAGTCTTTGCATTTTACTTATCTGTTTTTTCTTGATTAAGGTAATGTAAATTCGCAATCACTGCTTGAGCTTTTCCATTCACAAATGAGAAGCTCTTTTCGCTGGGCCAGGCTACATAAGGGTTTGCGTATGGAAACATCACCAGGGAAGCGAGGTTTCGCTCGAGCTGTGCTATCACTACAGCCGCTTACATTCTCATGCCCCTCTTCTTTATACCCAAATTATCCTTTTCCACTTCGTATGCGATTTCCACCCACTCACACAAAAGCTGCCGCGTGTCTTTCGGGTTTATGATGTCCTCTATTCCAAAATTTTCTGCGGTTCGAAAAGGAGAAGAAACGGTTCTATAGGTGTCTTGCAATGTATCCAGGTAAGCCTTTGGATCCTCTGCTGATTCAATTTCTTTTCGATGTGCAGCATACACACCTCCCTCTACGGGAATGTTACCCCATACCGCAGAAGGCCATGCATAACGCCAACAAAACTGCATCCCTGTCTTCTGCGCTGCTCCAGCAACACCAAAGCATTTTCGAACGTATATCACAGCCAAGGGCACTCTGGCCTGCGCCATTGCAAAACTTGCCCTCACACCTTTACGAATATTTCCATGAATCTCATTTTTTAACCCAATGGTAAATCCCGGCTGATCAGAGAGATTGATAATCGGTAAATGAAACGTATCACACATATCAACAAACCGGATAAACTTCTCTGAAACATCGTGACTAAATGAGCCTGCAAGAAATCGTGGGTCATTTGCCAATAGGCCGACCGGATATCCATTCATTCTCGCCAACCCAGTAATTTGAGATCGACCTTGATATTTCCCTATCTCAAAGAAGGATCCACGGTCAACAATACAATCGATAATCCTACGCATGTCATAGATCTTTCTTCCATTCTTTGGAATAATTGATACCAGATCCTCTTCCTTGCGTTTCGGGTCATCCTGCACGCTCTGCTCAATGGGGGGCATATTCCACACATTAGCCGGCAAGTAGGATAGAAATGTCTTTATTTGCTGCAAGGATTCCTCCTCAGTTTCCGCTATATTATCCACTACACCTGACACATATCCATGAATCTTATAGCCTCCTAACTCTTCCTTTGACAAGTCTTCCGCACACGCTGCCCTTACCAAAGGAGGCCCGCCCACAAAAACCTGGGTGTGTCCTTTTACCATGATAGAAAAGTGGCTCTGCACCAGATACATGGCAGCAAGCCCTGCTATTGCCCCAAACCCGGCAGCCACTACAGGTACTTCGGACATCATATCAACCTGATCCTGTATCGCCTCATCATTCCAAGTCGGAAGCTCCGTGTACCCAATATCCAAAATCTCTTTGATAGAACCTCCAGCACCCTCCAGCAATCGAACCACAGGCAGCTTCAATCGACGAGCCATTTTGGCAAAATAGGCGTTTTTGGCCTTATACATCCTTCCAACAGATGCTCCCTTTATCGTGTAATCATCCCCGGTCACGGCAATTCTTCGACGATCTACCTTCATGATTCCTGTCACAAGAGGACAAGGAGTGATATCAATAAGCTTGTCACCCTTTTCCTTATCATATGACGGGACTCCAGCTAAGATTCCTCTTTCAAGAAAGGACCCTCCATCAGCCAGAGAATCAATCCTCTCTCGTACCGTCATTTTGCCAGCCCGGTGCTGTTTAGCCACATTCTCCTCACCGCCCAACTCGGAGGCCGCTTGTTTTCGTCGCTCCAGTTCTTCTATTTCATTCTTCCACATAAATGCCTCTCAATCTCCTATTTAGCGAAATTCGTTTGCAGAATATTTCGTTTGACGTCACTTATTCATTCACGTCCCCCCATTGAACCTCCGGTCTGAGATACCCCCAATAGAACCCATTGATCTCAATTCAATTTCGACCGGTTTTTTATGAGATATTTTAACGTATACGTCAAATCAGGGAAAAGGCCTCACGCCTTATGAAAGTCCCAACATTTCCACAAAAATTGATGTTATCCAAAACCTTGAACAGTCTACAACAGATAATCTCAATCACCATCAACTCGGCTGTTTAGACAGGCTTCAAGGCTTCCATTGAAAACCTTCCAAAGACAAATTTTTTAGTGCGCTTGGCACTGTCCCCTCCATACATAACAGCAAGTGAAAGCCACACTGTAAAAAGCACTTTAGGGCTCTCGATAAAAACTTGAGTCTTTGTGCCACAGCCTGATCAAGATGGAAATTAGTGCTAACTAGATCTCCGAAAGCACGCGTTATACTACAGGAACATAGAAATATTTGCAACGCTATTGAAATGAAGAAAGGGGAAAAAGCGAAAAATTTTATATTACATCATTGTAAATTGCTGGAAGATTGTTGGGATGATTTACTTCGACAGCCTTAGAAAGGTGTTATGCTTAAACCACTCCAGTTAGACATAGAAGAGCCCCTTGAATCTTGCCCTTCGGATCATCCTTGCCGCCCCTGAAGGCAGCAGGATCCTCAAAACCCTTGTGAATAATCTCCTTTCCTCCTTGAAAAAATGGGCGCGTCTGCCTTGCATGGTCACAGACGATAATCACATAGCCTCAGCCAATATCAAGGAATTCATTCACGCTCTTTGAACGATGAAATGCGATATCGATCCCTCATCTTCCATACCAGATTACCCACTATACCGTCCTTATAAAACTGCCACCGCTGCTAACCATTTATGAAAACAGGGTAGCTGAGGCCTGTTTAAAAGCCAGTCTGAAGATGGTTTAGAGACCATAATCGAGATATATAATCTTATAGTCTTTTTATGGAAATGCGAGAAAATGAATGCTCACAAGTAATTTTTTATTACAGTAATGTGGAGATAAATCCTGATAAATATTATATTTGAGACTTGATTTCTTTTGCTTTTAATCTTAAGGTCTCCAAGCACCGTTTATGATTGAAACCTATGCATGGAGAATAGGTATGTTCAACCGACGATTGAGAAAGCTGAGAAGGGCATTTCTGCTATTCTTTTTTATAATGATATGGTTCTCTTCAGTTACAATCGATACCATCCTATCTCAAGATTTTTCTCAGGCTACAGAAACCCCTCCACGTTTAGTCAATCCATATAACTCTCACAATTTGTACACACCCGCCCTTGATAAGGAAGATTCCTTTGGCCTAGATCCTGGGCATAATGTTATTCTTACAGTAAAAGCGGGTTCAGATGAAAAGACGGGTTCGCAGGAGGGAGCAGCACCTGTTAGCATCTGGTTGACTCTGCTCGCACTATTTCTGGGGGGACTCGCCCTCAATCTCACTCCATGTGTGTATCCCCTTATCCCAATCACTGTCTCTTATTTCGGCGGAAAGAGCGAGAAGATAAAAAGCCATATTATAATTCATGGGATATTGTATATGTTTGGCCTGGCCATAACCAATTCTTTGCTGGGTCTTTCAGCCGCTTTATCAGGGGGTATGCTCGGCTTCGCACTGCAGAATCCTTTCGTATTGATCTTTGTCGCAGGTGTAATGGTTGCCATGGCATTGAGTTTCTTTGGGCTGTGGGAACTCAGGCTTCCTTTTTGGCTCACCCGGGCAGCATCAAAGAATTACGCTGGCTTCTCTGGAACATTCTTTATGGGGCTGACACTGGGAATAGTAGCTGCTCCCTGTCTTGGCCCCTTTATACTGGGGCTTTTAATCTTTGTAGGACAAAAAGGGGATGCCTTTCTTGGTTTTCTTTATCTCTTTATTCTTAGTATTGGTCTAGGTCTGCCGCTTGCGGTTTTGGCTATTTTTTCAGGGACTATAGCCAGGTTACCAAAATCAGGAGACTGGATGCTGTGGATACGAAAGTTGATGGGCTGGGTGCTTCTCGGCATGGCAGCCTTTATGATAAGTCCTTTGGTATCACAGTTTTTTGGAAAGCAGTGGTTTCTGGCCGGAGTATCTGTTGCAGCAGGCATCCATCTCGGTTGGCTTGATACTACAGGAAAGAAACTCAAAATTTTTCCCTATTTCAAAAAGGTCATGGGGATTATCTTAGTTGTGGGTGGAATCATCTACCTCGCGCTCACAAGCCAGCATGTGGAGAAGATTGAATGGATTCCATACGATCAGTCCATTCTTGAAAAGGCAGCGGAAGAAAAAGCCCCGGTGATCATAGATTTTTATGCTGACTGGTGTGGACCTTGTGTGGCAATGGAAAGGGAAGTATTTACGGATCCCGCGGTGATAAAGCTCAGCCGTAATGTGATTACTATGCGTTTAGATCTGACCAGATCGCAACCATTTCATGATGAGGTAATGAGAAAATACCAGATCAGGGGTATTCCAACAGCAGTGTTTATAAACAGACAAGGCATTGAAGATATGAAACTAAGGGCCATAGGCTTTGTGGGAAAAGACGAGTTTCTCAAGAGATTAAGAGTGTTGCTTGAAAAAACATAAGTGTTAATCAGCGATGATACACAAAACTGAGCCAATTTCATGCAGCCGCAATCTATAGGTCGTATGGTAGTGGAAAACACGACAAACTTTTTGGAGATAGACTATAAAACGGATATTATTCTGTTTGGTCATTGAAATAGAACGTATAGATTTTTTAAATTGAAAATAAAAACAGCTGATGGTAATATTAAATACCTTTCCTACATAGACCAGCAGTATACTAATGAAATCCTAAGCAACAGGAAACAAAATGCTACTAGAAATTAAGCCCAAATGGGAAGAATCTGATAGGGTGAGAGAAAAAAGTAATCATTTCTTAAAAACTAATGGGGTTTCTCATGATATAGCCTATGCATTATCTATGACAGCGTGTGAACTTTTTGAAAATGCTGTAAAATATGGCGACTTTTATAGAGCTAATAGTACGATATACGTAGCAGTGGAAGTCAGCAAAAGTGATATTATCATTGAAGTGAAAAATCCGGCTGGAGAGAAAAGTGAAAATTTACAACAATTGGACGATACAATACAATGGATCAGAGGTTACCAAAATCCATTCCAGGCGTATGTTGAAAAATTGAAAGAAGTTTCAGAAAAAAAACTAAAAGAAGGAGAGAGTGGATTAGGTTTAGTGAGAATCGCTTATGAGGGGCAGGCAATTCTTGATTTCTATGTAGATGAGAATAACATTCTTGCAGTGTCGGCGGTATACCAGAAGTAAAAGATCCTAATGGTGTAAATAAGGGAGGTACAGATGTTAAATAATCCGGAAAAATTTACAAGCCATTTTTTAACCCTTGAAAAAAACGTTGGTGACACCTCAATTACAATTAGGTTTATTGGAAAAAGTAATGAACGTAATCCCTCAAAATTTATTTCCCCGATTTTGTCTAATGTTCTTCATCAAAGCGATAGTGGTAATAAAGAAATTGTATTGGATTTTAATGAATTGGAATACATGAATTCATCTACAATCACCCCGATTTTAAAGATCCTTAATACGGCGACACGTGAAAAAAATTATAGAATTACTATTGTGTATAGGCAATCATTAAAATGGCAAGATCTCAGCTTTTCAGCGTTGAAAATATTTGAGTTAAAGGATAATAAAATCAAGATCATTGGAAGATGAGGAATTTATGGATGAGCGAGAAATCGAACTTCAGGGATATCTGGAGAAAGATGGAACAAGAATTGCCATAACTGCTGCCTATGCATCGAGACTCTCCCTCTTTATAAATTTTCATAGAGGAGAGAAAATCAATGATGGGATTGAGTTTAATAGGCTGGTTCTTAATATATCAGATCAGGAAGTTGAATTTTCTCAATGTCGTTTTTACTCGGAGAGAACCCACAAAGGTTTTATGGGTCTTTTGATTTTTATAGATGATGTATATGATTTTAAAAACATAATCTTTCACCAAAAATTCGTTAATATACAGACCTCCTTTCATAACCTTCCTTTGGTGCTTTCACAAAAAGATCAAATTAAAGATTCATTTAAAAATTATACCAGTAAAGTTGTTTACGATTTTGCGGTATACAAGTATTTCTTTGATGATCTTGATCGCAAATATGCCAATGAGTCAAAAAAAGTACGTCAAATAGCACAAGAAGTACTCATTAGGAAAGAGGGAAGAAGGTTTATGCAATTTTTTGACTCTACCTTAAAGGAATTGGAAGAAGAAATCGCCGATTTTGACAAGAAAGATCATCAAAGTCATGGCTTCTATTTTAGAAAGCAAGTCTGGGAATTTATCCTTGGATCCGAATTTCTTCGTCGCACCAATCTTAAACCTCGAGGATATGTAGGCGATTCGCAGATGATATCTATGTGTTATGAAAATGATTATCGAGGGAATTTCGTTTTTAACAAGCTTATCCATAAGCATCCTTTAGAAACCGAGGCCGGGCATGCCGTTCGAAATAGAAGAATTTTCATTCCTCAAGCGCTTCGTAGAGTTCAAAAAGAATTTTCGGGATTACCAAAGCGGGGGTTCAAGTTTATGTCCGTTGCCTGTGGCTCTGCAGTTGAATTGCAGGATGTTTTTATGACCGCTGATGATTCTGAAGCCTTTCATTGTGTTTTATTTGATCAAGATGTCAGGGCATTACATGATGCAAAAGAGGGCATAGAACAAATCATTAAGACCCGAGGAATTCACTTAAAAATTGATTATCTCAACGAATCGGTGAGAACAATGCTTCGAAACCCGCAATTGTTTGAAAGGTGGGGACAGTTTCATTTTATCTATTCCCTAGGCCTTTTTGACTATCTTACTCCTCCTGTAGCCAAAAGAGTTCTGAAAAAATTATATGACCTTCTCCTCCCCGGTGGGCAACTGCTTATCGGAAACTTTCATATCAATAATCCTAATAGATATTACATGGAATACTGGATGGATTGGGTGGTTTATTACAGAACAGAAGAAGCATTTACTGATCTTTCGAATGATATTCAGGGTGCAGAATCCTCTGTTTTCTGTGATAAAACCGGGGTCCAGATGTTTTTAAATGTTAGAAAATCAGCTTAAAAAGTTTAAAGGTTTCTTTTTTTATCTTCCCCCTGAATTCAAGGAGGAATTTGACGTTGAAATTCGGCAAAGTTCAATTTTTTCAATCCGTTTTATCTGCTGGATAGCAGCATTTTTGTATCCCCTCTTTGGTCTTTTGGATTACATCTGTTTTCCAGAACAATACCGAATATTGATAAGCATCCGTTTTATTGTTGTGCCATCCATTTTTTTAATTCTTTTTCTTACCTATACACGTAATGCAATTAATGTAGTTAATATTCTTGGTTTTGCCCTTTTCCAATGTATGGCACTCGGCATCACTATTATGACTATTTTTACAGGAGGTGAAAGTAGTCCATATTATGCTGGCTTATGTATGGTTATGTTAGCTCAACTAATAGCCTTATCGTGGGGCTTCGGAAAAACTGCTGTCAATGTTATTATAATCTGGTTAACGTACCTTGTTTTGATTTTCATTTTTGATCGCAATTATAATGAATATCAATGGCCTATTTTTATTGCCAATAATTTTTTCCTGATCGGAACAATGCTTATAGTTTCTGCTTGGTCAATTTTGGGATTTAACCTGCACAAAAAATCTTTTCTCCATTCAGAAATGGTTGAACAGGAAAAAGAAAAATCTGATCAATTGCTTAAAAATATTCTCCCCGAGCCTGTCATTGCTGAGCTCAAGATACACCATAAGTACACACCGCAAGTGTATGAATCAGCAACAGTACTCTTTACTGATTTTGTCGGATTCACCAAGATTGCAGAAAAGATGAATTCAGAAGATGTTGTACTAGAATTGGACCGGGCTTTCGAATTTTTTGAGCTCATCTGTGCTAAATATCACCTTGAGAAAATCAAAACAATAGGCGATAGCTTTATGTGCGTGGCTGGCGTTCCTATTGCAAACAGGATGCATGCAATCCAAGCTGCTTTGATGGCAATAGAAATACGAAGTTTTAATAGGATGTTAAACCAGATCAGAGGTGCAGTCGGTGAAGAAGTATGGAATATTCGCATTGGCATCCATACAGGCCCCCTTGTTGCTGGAGTCATAGGGAGAACAAAATTCAGGTATGATATCTGGGGAAACACAGTAAATACTGCTTCCGTCATGGAAAGCTCCGGCGATGCAGGTAGAATTAATATCTCCGAGGCTACATTTAATGCTATTAACCCTTATTTTATGATCCAATATCGTGGGGTCGTTTCTACAAAAAAAGGGAGAGAACTTGAAATGTATTTTGTTGATTGCATTAAACCGGAATTTGCTGACGATGAATTGGGTAGAACACCCAATAAAAAACTATTAGATATTATCGGCTCAATATAAAGCGCACCTATTCGGATTTTCTAGACCTCGATAAAAACATCTCTGCCTTGAATAAAATACAATTTCGCCTACCTATAATTTCCCCTTTCTCCTGTTTTCATAATTAATTTTCATGGCTAAAAAAATTGCTCACTAGTATAAAATTATTTGCTTTTGTTGAATTTTTCCAGTATAGAATTTTGCATAACAGTTTTATGTCTGTCTATTTTCCTTTTTTTTGGTAATCGCGAACCCGTAATTAATGAAATGCTTCTATTGAGATGCGATAAAAACTACACCTAATGGTCACGCAAATGATTGATGCCAATGATGTAGACAAGGGAAATCAGCAATTTAGCGTAACTGAATTTAGACCTTACTTAAACAGCATTATTCATTCCTGGTTAAAAATTCTTCTTGTTCTCGGCGCTATCTTTTTCCCCCTTTTTTTTCTCCTCGACGTTTTTATGATGCCAAAAGAATTATTGTTCCGGTTTGGTATCTATCGATTTGTAGCGACTCTAGCCTTTATTATTCAATTTATTTGTCTTCGCCGTACCCCGGCTGAAAAACCTCCCCACTATCATGGGTATATATTTGCCATTATTGCTGGTGGTATGATTGCTTTAATGACTGTTAATCTCGGTGGATTTAATTCCAGTTATTATGCGGGGCTTAATCTTGTTATCATTGCTGTTAACATGCTTCTTCCATGGCAAGCAATTCATTCCGTAATAAACGGTAGCCTCATTGTTCTCATGTATGTTTTTGCTAATTCTATTTGGGGAGGGCCTTTTGATCAAGCAATATTGATTAACAATCTATACTTTACCATTACAACAGTTATTATTGCAGTCTGCATCAATCATGTGAAACATCAGTTGATCAAAAGGGAGTTTCTCTTGCGTGCAGAATTAATCGAATCGAATAAAGACCTGGCTGAGTCCAGAGAAGAATTGGAAGAAGCGCGTGATGCTCTCTGGGGTGAAATGGAGATCGCAAAACGAATTCAGACATCCCTTTTGCCAAAAGAAAATAAAATGATAGGATATTATAGAACTGCTGCAATGATGGAGCCGGCAGAGGAAGTAGGGGGTGACTATTACGATCTTATACCAAAGAAAACGGGAGAACTTTGGGTTACCATTGGGGACGTTTCAGGCCATGGTGTTGAAGCTGGATTAATTATGATGATGACCCAAACAAGTGTTTCTTCATTAGTAAAAAACAAACGTAGCCTCAAGCCCTCTTCTATTCTCAGTGCTGTCAACTCTATTATCAAAGAAAATATTTCAAGGCTCGGCTCGGATCACTATATGACTATTTCCTTACTATGTTTAGATAAACCTGGAATAATGTCTGTAACTGGAAAGCATCAGGATATTATGATCTATCGAGCTAATTTAGGAAAAACAGAAATTATTCCTACTGAAGGTACATGGATAGGAATTTTTAAGGATATTAGAAAATATCTGAAAGATGTTTTGGTACCAATTAATAAAGGAGATATTATTCTATTATTTACAGATGGTGTTACAGAAGCTGCCAATAAGGAGGGAGAGTTATACGGACAAGAACGCTTAGAACAGGCGCTGAACAGATATGCTGACTTAGAATTAGAACTTATTCTAAAAAACATAGTACAAGAGGTGAGGGATTTTCACGAGGTGCAAAATGATGATATTACATTATTGCTTATCAAGAAAGTCCTATAATAGAGCGTTTTAGCCAAAATTATCAGCCATACTCTTTCTCAAATTTTTGAAAGAATACTACCATTAGTCCCCTATATATTGGGCTGAATTTCACTTGAAGCACAAGCTTAATTATTATACTCCCTCAGCAAAAAGGAGCTGCATCAACAAATTATGCAGCATCATCATCGAAGCATGAAAAGCATTGAAGGGCCCTTATGGAAAAAAATATCGATGAAAGAAGGAAATATATAAGGGTTAAAAGCAATTTTAACATTAAAATTGATATCGATGCTAAAAAAATACGTCATTTCTTTTCTAATGTTGTCAAATCAATTGATATTAGTGGGAGCGGTGTTTTATTTAGATATGATAAATTAGTTGAACTGGGCACTATTATAAAAATCACCTTTTTGATGCCGAACTCTTTTGATTTTTTTGAAGGCAAGGCAAAGGTCGTAAGAACTGAGATAAATCCTGATAATAAAACCTATGACATTGGCATTATATTCATAGATCTTAATGAAGATGATAAGGGCACCCTTAACTACTATGTGACGAGAGAAGAAGGCTTTTAACAAACACGGTATTTCATTTTTTATTTTTCATTGTCTCTACCACATTCTGCCTATAGGAGCGACCCCCTTCATGAAAAACCCTTAATCGCTTAAGTCTACCCGCCGTTTTTCTTGGGCCTGATCCCGTTTACTGTTCTCGAAAAAAAGGTTATTCGACC
>JGI10211J14876_10000866_pt1 | contig 13142 bp, 17 predicted proteins | sample Etolagsediment_FD_14876 | JGI IMG/M metagenome (IMG submission 14876)
TAGAAGTATATGATGGTGGAACATATACAACTGGAAACGAAATTTCTATGCAAATAGAAGTAATAGATAATATAGAAAAAATATTTATTAACTTTGTTGTTGATGCGGATTTAATATTATGTAATTCAACTGTAGATACACCTACTACTTGGTCATGTACCACAGTTGATAGTAGTGCAAGTTTCTCTGCATCATTAGGAGTAAATCTAAATAATAATATACAAATACTATATGGTGAACAACAGACAGATTCTGGAGAAGTTTATAGAAGTAACTCAACTGATGGGGTTACATTTGATGCTAGAACAGAAATGACAGCTACTGCAGGTAGTCCTAGATTAGCAGATCAATATTATCCATCATTTGCTGGGATGACTGATGTTGTTAATTATATTTATGAAGATGCTAATAATGTATGGTTTAATAATTATTCAATATTCTTTTCAGAGAATTATACTCTTTATATTGTTGGTCCTACTACAGCGTCATCTTTAGATGTTGCTACAGATGATGATATATCAATAAATTTTAGTGTAATTTATAATGATGTTAATGTTACTTCTGGTGTAACTATAGATAACGTTACTATAGATAGTTCATTAGCTAGTATATTATCAAATAATGTTTGTTCTGGAACACTAGATTGTTCAGGTTATTCTGTAGAATCAACCTGTAATAATTGTAGTCAATGTAGTTGGGGAGTTGCTTCTCCAGATTATACTGCAATAGATTGTGATACTTATTGGAGCAGTGATTGTTCAGCTACTCCAGATGATGGAGATAATACGATAGATGATTGTGATTCCTGGGGGACTTACTCAGGATATGGTTATGTAGATAATTCTTATCTTAATATTACGACAGCAGTAGTAAATGATGATGTAAAATTATCTTGTTATATTGGATGTTATTCAGGTAGTACTGAATATGAATTATGGGTAAGATACCCAAATACTACATGGGAACAGTTAATTTCAGATAATTGTGCTAATTCAGCAGATGAAAATGTTAGTGTTACCATTACGGATACTTCTGCAACTGGAACATATTATGCAAGATGTATAGCTGATTATTATGGTGCTGATAATAGTTGTGCAGTATCTAATTATCATGATAATGATGATTTAAGTTTTGATATAATAGGAGAAACTTGTAATGCAGTTGAAGCTGGTTCTTGTTCTTCCTGTTCATTAGATGAATGTGATACAAATTGTTCAGACGCAGGATGTACACAAGGAACTGAAGCTGAGTTTGGTTTTGATGGTTCTTTTTGGCAAATTAATGTAACAGTACCAAGTGGAACAGGATTAGTTGATTTGTTCTTAAATGCAACATATAATGGTGTTGTTATGAATCATACACAAACAGAAGCTATTAATTATAATTCAGCTATTTCTATGTCTGCAGGATATTGTAATGGTATTACAAGTATAGATTATGACCATATTATATTAGATAATGATCCTCCTACATTTGCTGACCCACAAGTAGTAAATGCTACAGGACAAACAGGAAGCCAATGTCTTATTAATATTACAAATACAGGAACAAGTTCAGGTAACTTAAGTATGAAGATTACAGAAGTTAATGAAAATAAAACAGATAGATGTTATCATACTGCTTATGGATCTAACGGTATAAACTTAAGTACAACATATCAAGAATTTAAGAACCCAGTAGATGCAGATGAACAAGTATTAATATGGTGTGAGAGGTGGATTAACTCTTCAGTGATAACAGCTGATTCAGGTGGATATAGATTTAACTTGGAGTAAACAATGGCAGAATCAAGTATCTTTGGAATTAATGAAACAGTAAGTAGGTCCATATTTCCAGGGGTTCAAACTGTATCATTTACTATTCCAAGTGTTACTATTACCGTTACAGAAAATGTATCTGTTACTCCAGATGAACAAGTATTATCATTTAGTCTACCAGAACAAACTATTACTGCTATTGAAAATACTACACAAGAACCTGCAGTATTAACATCATCATTTACAATACCCTTAGCTACTATTAGTGCTATACAGAATATAACTAGTACAGCTGATGAGCAAGTATTATCTTTTAGTACACCATCAGTATCATTAATTCAAGGAACAGGTCTTACAGACGCTCCTGATGAATTAACATTAACTTTTAGTACACCATCAAGAACAGTAACAGGGGATGGAAGTACTACTGCTTCAACTCAAACAGTTACCTTTAGTGTCCCAGAAGCTACGATTACTGCAGAGGGTGGTGTAATAGTATCACCAACATCATTAACAGCATCCTTTACATTACCAGAAGCAACAGTATCTGCTATTGAAAATGTATCTAATGCAATCAATGTTCAATCAGCAACATTTAGTACACCTAGTTCAAGTATCACAGAAGGAGTAGGTGTTTCAGTTGAACCTACTACTCAGTCAGTCACATTTAATACAAACAGTATAACCTTAACAGGAGATAGTTTAACAACAGAAGATCCTGTTACCTCATCATTTAGTATACCAGAAGTTACGGTATCTATTGTAGGAACTACAGTTATTGAACCAGATGTATTAGCTACAACAGTAAGTATACCTACTCCAACCATTACCACAGAAGGTAATATTTCGATTGAACCAAGTATATTACAATCAACATTTAATATTAACAGTCCTACTATATCAGGTACAAGTGTTGAAACACCTAGTAACTTAACATCAACATTTAATACTAATGCTGCAGTAATAACTGAAGGCATAGGGGTTGTAAATACTCCAACACAAATTACAACTACATTCAGTATACCTACTCCAACTATATCATCCACAGGTCCTGTTACTATAAATCCAAGTGTATCAGTAGGTACATTTAGTATACCTTCACCAACAATAAGTACTGAAGGTAATCCAGCAATAACAGTCAATCCTCTTACTTCATCCTTTTCAATTCCAACAGTAACTATTACCTTACCCGTAGTTGTTATTGAAAAGATGCTCACCTTAAAGAATGGTGAAGTTATATCAATATTAAAGAATGGAAGTAACGGAGTAACATTAAAAGGTGGAGATAAATCAATAACTTTATCTGACAAAAATAAAACATTGACTCTTAAAGGAGGAAATAAAACATTAACAATATAGGTGATTATAATGGCTAGATTAGTATTAAAGAAAGATGATTTAAAACCAATAGTAACTGCCACTTTAACAGATGCAAGTGGTGATGCAATAGATTTATCTACATCAACTGGAATTAAATTTATAATGAAGAGTCCTTCAAGCTCTACAGCTAAAGTAGATAGTTCAGCAGCAATAATAACTGCTACTGATGGAACGGTATCATATACTTGGACAACAGGAGATACAGATACATCAGGTTCATATCAGGCAGAATTTGAAGTAAATTGGGGTTCAGATGTATATCAGACCTATCCTGCAGAAGGGTATATGGATATAATAATTAATCCTGACTTGGGAGGTAGCGTATAATGGCATACACAAATACAGATTTTGTAGCATCAGAGTTACATACTACTACATCATTTAGTAATACAACTATACCATCAGAAGATGATGTTAATAGATGGATAGGCGAAGCAGATGCTAAGATTGATAATGATTATGGAAGATCTTTTGGTGTAACTTCTTATACATCTACTATGGATTATACTGGAGACGATAGAATTCAACTTAAACATGCACCAATAGTATCAGTAACATCCTTTTTGTATAGTACTAGTAAATTAGGTAGTACAGGATATGGATTAACTAATACTGCTACCGAAGATACAGATTATGCAGTTTATACAGATGCAGGAGAAGTATTAATCTTAACACAAAACTTTCAACCTAAATCTGGTCCTAAGATGTTTGAGATAACATACACAGCAGGTTATGCTACTACTCCTAAGACAGTACAAATGTTATCAACTAAATTGGTAGCAAAACGTGTAATAGATTCTATTATGGAACAAAACCTTAATGAAAACAATACTGGAAAATCAGTTAGTGTAGGAAGTATTAGCATTGTTAAATCATCTAACTTAGGTATCAATCAATATAAAATGTTACAAACTGATATTAGTAAGTTAGAAGATGATCTTTCAAAAGGATTTGGAATATATAGGTATGATTCATACTGAGGTGAAAGAAAATCGCAATACAAGACGAAATACGGAGTGATTTACAGTCTGAACTCTTTGGTGTAATAGGTAAAACGGTTACCCTTAAAAGTAAATCCACACCAGTATATAATACTAGAGGGGAAGAAGAATCTCAAACTTTTACAAATACCTCCATTACCTTAATTCCTTACAACCTCATAGCAGACAGACAAGCATATGAACCTTTTGGTGATATACAAGAAGGTGAAACTGATGCTGCTGTTCCTTATACAGTCACTGTTAACGTAGGAGATAAGATTATTATGGAAGGAGATACTTATGATGTTAAGGATATTAATCCTAATTATCTTCCTGACAATGTAGTTACAATCATTCGTATGGTCAAGGACCAATCTTAAGGGTATAGACCCATCTTTGCTTAGGCACTTATTATCATGGCTATAACAGACAGTACAATAAATTCTAGTGTATGGACAGAAGTTAGAAGTAAGATAGTAGCAGCAGCACCATATGTAACTAACTCTTCTACAAGTGCAACAACTGCAGCAGCAATTAATGCAGCCTATAATGATAAGATACCAACAAGACCTCAGATCATTATACACCCTATAAATATGTCAGAAGGTGAATGGAAGTTTGGAGGTAATCAAGGTAGAAAGTTTATTGATATAATGGTAGATTGTTATTATAAAAACTCTTTAGGTATAGACCAAATGGCTGACCAGGTAGAAGATACACTTAAGACAAATGAAATAGCTGGTATTGAATTAGTAGGTATAACAAGTGATGTAGCTTTTGATGTCTCAGGAGAAAATAAGTATCATTTAAAATCAATAACCTTTTCCTATGATAGAGAATAATGGCATATGTAACAGTAGATACAAGTGGTATGAAAAGACACTTAGCACGAGTAAAAAGATTAATTGCTAAAGGTTCAGATAAAGCATTACATGAATTAGGAAAACTAGGAAAAAATAAAGCAAGACAGTTAGCACCTAAAGATTCAGGAAGAACAGCATCATTAATAAGATTACAAAAACTAAGAACTAATCAAGGAATCAGGTATCAAATTCAAGCACAAAATCCTACTAAAGGTGGAACGCATAGAATCCTTGGACCAGGAAAGTATGGAAGTCAATTTAATTTAGTAAAATGGATGGCAGAAACTAATGGAATATTTCAAAGTGATAATCCATTTGGAAAGGCAGGAACAAAACATATACGAACTGGTGACCCAAGGTTTATGAGAACTACCAAAGTTTATTTGAACAGTATAAAGAAAGGAGTTGCACAAGGCACATTTAAAAATATCAATTTGAGGTAAAAATGACAGCAATAAGTAGAAAAAAGGTTTCAATATATATAGCAGATGCAGATACAAATGCTTCATCACTAGCAAGTTCAGACTTGATTACTGGTGAGATTAAATCTTATAGTAAATCAGGTGGAGACGAAGATGTAGAATCAGACCCAGTATTTGGTGGATTCGTTGATAAAGAAAAACCTATCAGTCAAGTAGAAGTAGAGTTTGAAATAGTACCATCATTAGAATCAGCAGACAGGTGGTCAGCAATGGCTTATTCAAGTGATGTAGCTACAGGAGTATACACAATGGCTTCTGCAACATCAACACAAAAAACTGATAAAGCAGTATTTATTTCAGCAGTAGATGCTGTAGCAGGTAATAAATCATGGGGATTTAATAATTGTAATGTAACAGTATTAGACTTAGAACATAATGCTGATGATAATCAGACAGCTAACATGACACTAAAATTCTCTCCAACTAATAGTTCAGGTGTTTCTAACTTTATGACTTTGGGAACAGCATTAGCTAGTATGCCAGACTGGACAGAACTAGACAACAATTAATTGGGTTAATACCCTTTTATTTTTTATTTATTATAAACAGGTGAAATGAACATGACAGAAGTGGGTACAGACGTACATAAAGGATTGAAAGACTTAGCATCAGGATTTATACGATTTAGTATAAAAGCTACTGATACTAAAGAAAATGAAATAGTACATAAAGCATTTAAAGAGTTCTGTAAGTTTGAGAGTGATGATAATTATACTCTAGGACTTAAAAGATTATTAGAAATAGCAGACGGTGATGCTAAGTTTGAAGCTGTTTGGGAACATATGAAAACTCTAGAAGATAGAGTCCTAAGCTTAGAAGAAAAACTAAAAGAACCAGTAAAGAAAGAAAATAAAGAAGAAGACGAAGGGGTGTTTTGAAATTAATCAAGGTACTAAGAATCTACTTAAGTCTAATGCAGACAAAGCTAAAAGATGTAAAGAAGTATTAACAGATGATTTAATTATACATTATTATACTAGGAAAGTATACACTCAGAAGAAAATAGCTGAACTGACTGGTTTAAGTCATTCCTACGTGAATAAGAGAATAGCTACTTTAGGTCTAAAAACAAGAAAAGGAAATATACTACAAAAAATTAAACCTAATTTGAGAAAAGGTTTTCATGCTAAATTAAATCAGTATAAAAGAGAAATTAAATATTGTGAAGTTTGTGGTTGGAATCAATCTACAGTAGATCTTCACCATATTATCCCTCTTGGAATAGGGGGACAGAACAAAGAAGATAACTTAATTTGTTTATGCCCTAATTGTCACAGATTAGCACATAAAAACATACTTAAGTTGGATGAATTGATAAAAATAAAAGAAGGTGAATAGACATGTCCGAGATGTTCGAAATATATACAAAAGAAGTAAAAGTAGGAGAATTAACATATAAACTTAGACCACTAAGTGGTAGATTCTTACCTAAATTATATGCAATTATAAACAAATTTGAAAATATGGATGAAAAAGATAAGACTAGTTCAGCAGCATTTAAACTACTAGACGAAGACTCAATAACAAAATTACATGAATTGTTATTAGAGACATTTAAAAAAAGTTATCCTAACGAAAATGTAGAAAAACTTGAAGAGTTTGTATCACAAAACCTATTACAACTCTTTGAACCTTTAATGCAAGTAAATATGCAAACAGACGTGATAACTAAGAAATGAAGCTAGACTTAGACTGTTTAGTTGATAAGTCAAATATACCTTCTCATATAGAGATAGTATATTATGTCTTTTGGGAAAAAGGTGTAACTTTAGAAGAATTTAATAAATTACCAATACCTTATATTATGTCTATTTTAAAAACATTCAACTATGTTAGAGAAAAAGAAGAAGCCGAAATTAAAAAGAATGCGAGGAGACGATAATGACAGCAGATATTCTAATTGATATGGAGTTAGTAAATGGTACATTCATGGCTGATATGAAGAAAACCAAAGCTAGAATTAATGCAGTTATGAAATCGGCAAGTACTACAGTAGGCAAGGCTAATATGTTAATAAATTCTTCTATAAAGAAAACTGGAGAGTCTGTTAATACAATGGGTATGTCAATGAAACAAGGTACTAGGGCGTTTCAAGGATGGGCTATGTCAATAATGTTCTTTGGTATGGCATTACAAAGAGCTTTTTCTAGTATTTGGAGAAATTCACAAAAGACATTTAATGATGTTATGCATTCAGTAGAAGGTACCGTTACTCAGTTTGATATGCTAGGTGGCAGTATAAAGTATTTACAGTTTGTTGCAGGAGCAGCCTTAGAACCTTTATTATTTTATATTATCCCAATTATAGATATGATTACAGATTGGATAATGAGGAATGAAAAATTATTTGCTGGAATAGTTGCTGTAGGAACAGTAATAGGTACTGTTTTTGCTATAGGTGGTGCAGCAGCCTTAGCAGTTAATGGTTTTATTGATCTATTTGGTAAATTAGGAATAGTAGCTCTTGGGGAACAAGGAAAAATTGAGGGCATGAATTGGGCTAGAACAGGAGAAGTAATCAAAAAAGGAATAGGTTTTATTTCAATAGGCTATGGATTAGTTCAAGCAGTGGATGCTTTTAAAGATTTTAAAGAAGGTAAAGTATTTTCAGGAATGATAAACGCATTATCTTCGGCTGCATTACTAATTGGTGGAATTAAAGTTCTAAAAGGAGCTAAAGGTGGTGGAGCATTAATAGCAATTGGTGTAGCATTAGAATTAATAGACCAAGGAGTATTTTTTACATCAATTTTTACAGTATTTGGAATAGTGGGTGCATTCATTGCAGCTATTTTTCGAACTACAGCTAAAATTATTGGAGATACTATACAGTATGCATTAAAGATAGCTGTTGTATCTGGTATTGTTGATGGTATTATCTGGGCTTTAGGACATCTTCCTGGATTTAAACCTTTAATGGAGCTAATGAAAATTGATACATCTGGAATGCATAAAAGAGTAGATGAATATGCAAGAGGATTAACTTTTGACCAAAATAACTATGCTAAAATGTTTATAGACGATTTTACTCAAGGACTAGCAGCATCTATACAAAAAGGAAAAGAATTTGATTTAGCATTATCTAATATTATTGATACTGCTAATAATTTAGGAAAACCTACAGCAACATCTACCACAGCAACAACATATAATAACTATGGAGATAATTATTATACTGCTGCAGACCCTTATCAACAAAATACAGATAATATGTATAGTCCTATAATTCAATCATATGTGGGGAATAACTAATGACAAGCTTATATTTACAGAGTACAAGTATAAATGAAGGAACACCTGTTAAAATTTTAAGTGGACAAGTAATGGTTCAAGGTAAATGTAATAATGTTTATACACCTGATGCTCTTGGATTAGACTTATCAGAAGTACAAACTAATACATTTGAAAATTTAAAATATAATATCTCTGGAGTACACCTAACTAATGCACTAAATACATTAACCTATAATGATGTACTTACTATGTATAAAGAGAAATATTCAGGAAGTAATTATAATCTATTAACAATTACATATGGTAATGGATTAGTTTTACCAAACTTATCACAAGAAACTACAGGTATAAAAGTTATCTTAGACACTTTCTCATTACCTATTAGTGCAATAGACAGTAAGGATGGAAAATTACCAATACTTAATTTAACTTTTGTGGAAACAAAATGAGCTATGTGACTTGGAAGATTGAAAGGACACCCTTTGTTAATGGTGCTTGGGATAATGATTCAACAGAAGTATTACCTACACCTCGTGATATAATTTTAGATATTGGTCTAGGTACAACAAAAGATTCATTTGATTTTAAAATAACTAATATACACAATTACTATGACAACTATTTTAATATTGGTGATAAAATATCAATATATAGATCATCCAATACAGCATTAGTTACTACAAATAATTTATTAATGATAGGTACAACTAAGGATTTACCTAACAGCATTACATATCAAAAAAATAATGTTCATTTAAAAGGATTTAATTATAGTGAAGCAGTCACTTCTGCAATAGCTTTTGCAGATGTAGATGGTTTGACCATACCAGAAGCAATAAAACTAGCATTAAGTAATGCAGGAGAAAAGAACACAAACTTCCAAGTAGTATGGCATCCAGATAATCCTCTACTAAAACAGAATGGAGATTCATTTCCAACTGTATCAGAAAGATGGTTTAATAAGACCGTAAAAGATTTAATAGAAAAATATAGTGTAGATAGTAGAACAAATGATGGAAATTACTTTTGGTATATCGATCATCAAAATAGACTAATATGGAGACCAGAGTTATTAACTAAACAGCACTCTTTTAATTATAACACAAGTAATTTCAAAACTTATGTTGATAGTAGAGATATCTCTCAGGTTAAAAACTTTATAATTTTAAAGGGAGGATTAGATCCTGCTAATAAACAAATACAAACAAGATATATCTCTTGGACAAGTGTTCAAAAGCATGGTATTAAATATTACTTTTTAGTTTCAGATATTAATGGAGCAAAAGAATTAGTTAATCAAGATATAACTAGAGATTATGGTCCAGAACAAACTACCATATCTTATCCTAATATTACTCTAGATGCTTATACAACTAAGTGGAAATCAAATTATAATTATACCACAACTAATTATAGTATTAATGTAACAAAAGGCAACCCAGTGAGCATAAATAAAGGATCAGAATCTCAAAATAAGAAAGCATACACAGAACTTATTCGTACTGAGGTAACAAAACGACTATATGATTTAGGACAAAAGTTTGCAGAATCTAGAGACGCAGGAAAGCTTAAAATAGATATAGGGTTTGCTGCAGGTGTAACAAACTGGAAACTGGGAGAACTCATTGAGTGTAATATACCAAACAGTAGTGATACAATAAAAAAACTAAGGGTAGCAAATATACAATATGCAACTGATGTTGATACATTTAGTTTAGAAGAAGATATAGGGAGTGAATAAACATGACAATTACTGACTCATTTTTACTTGAAGTTTCAAAAGGACTTAATGGAGAAACTTTCAATATACCAGGGTATTTAAGTATAGGCACTACAGATATTACATCCGTTGAGACTTCGGACACAATACTCTCTGGAGAATTATTATCTAGAACAGCACTTATTGGAAATAGAAGTAGTACTATATTAAGTTTTTCATCTATTCGTTCAGGAGCAGTAATACTCTCTCCTACAGGAATACCTATTGAAAGTAGTGGACTACAAGCAGACGGAATACCAAATGCATCTGATCCATTATTATGTGGTGTATCACACGCAGGAATATTACAAACTACAAACTTTGATATAGAATTTATTTATGAACTCCAACCAATAAGGTAAGAATAATGCCATTAGATGCAGCAAGTCAATTAGGAGAAATTCTTGGTACTTTAAATAAAGACCAGGATATAGTACGACAAAACATGAGTCCTGATGTAGTGGAAGCATTAGATCAATATTTTATACGTTTGACTTTTTCCTTTTCAGGAGCCGTAACTGCTACTAAAAAGACGTACCCTACTGATAGTTTTATATTAGATCATCCTGTATATGGAGAATTAGATAGTGCAGTATTAAAACTAAATGGTGGCTATTCAAGTGGAGAATTAACAATACCGATTACTATACCAATTGAATTTACAGGTGGAGACATAGTAATAGATACACAATCATTTTAAATTAAAGAGGAGATAAACAATGTCAGATTATAACGATGATGCAACACAAGTAGGATGGTCCATGAATGGTACTGAGTGGAACGCAATGAGTACTGTAATAGATGCAGCCTTACCAGACCCTCTAACAACTAGAGGAGATATATTATATAGGAATTCTTCAATAACAACTAGACTACCTGTAGGTACTAATGGACAAGTATTAACTAGTGATGGAACAGATGTCAGTTGGGAAGATGCTGCTAGTGGTTTTAGTGATCCAATGACTACAAGAGGAGACATTATATTTAGAAATTCAGGAAATACTACAGCTAGATTAGCAACAGGTACTAGTGGACAAGTAATACAAAGTGATGGTACAGATACAGCCTGGGCTACATTAACAGCTTCTGATGTAAGTGATTTTGATACAGAGGTAGCAAATAATTCAGCAGTAGCAGCTAACACATCTAAAGTTACTTTTGATAGTACATCCTCTACTAAAGTTGGACATATTACTGTAACACAAGCAGTTAATTTAGATACTATGGAATCTAATATAGCAACTAATAATTCTAAAGTAACTAATGCTACACATACAGGAGAAGTAACTGGTTCAACATCTTTACTACTAGCTGATAGTGTGGTAGATGTAGATAACTTTAAAGTAGAAGTAGGACCTACTAATGACTATGTTCTTACTGCTGATGATTCTAAATCAGGTGGTATGAAATGGGCTGCAGTAGCTGGTAGTGGTACAGTAACTTCTGTAGCTGCAGGAAATGGTTTAGACTTTACTACTATTACAGGTAGTGGTTCAGTTACTATGGGTACTCCAGGTACATTAACAAGTGCATCTAGTAATGCAGTAACTGCAACATCCCATACACATGGTATAACTACAGGTATAGCAGATACTAATATTGTAGCAATCAATTCAGGGTCTGTAGCTGATAATGAGTATGCAAGGTTTACATCCAGTGGGCTTGAAAGTAGATCAACATCAGAAGTATTGGGTGATATAGGAGCTTTAGGAGATGTAGTAGACGATACTACTCCACAGTTAGGTGGTGCCTTAGATATTAATTCAAAAGGTTTTACTGAAGAACTTACTGCAGGTGAAAGTGTAGTAGCAGGTAATGTTTGTTATCTTAAATCAGACGGTAAGTTTTGGAAGACAGATGCAGATGCTGTAGCAACATCAAAAGGAATGTTAGCAATGAGTTTAGATACAATCTCAGCAGATGCTACAGGTACTTTTTTAATTAAAGGTTCATATACTACATCAGGTTTAACAGCAGGTAGTGAATATTATTTAAGCACTACTGCTGCTGCATTAACAGATACAGCACCATCAGGTACAGGAGATATAGTTAGAATAGCAGGTTATGCAATATCAACTACAAGACTATATTTTAATCCAGACGGTACTTATATTGAGGTTGCTTAAATATGGCAATATCAGACAGCATTGTTTCATACTGGAAAGCTGATAGTAATGGCACTTTTCCAGATGCTCATGGTAGTAATGATGGAACTATAACAGGAGCAACTTATACTGCTAGTGGTAAGATTAACGGAGCATATGATTATGATAATTCTTCTGATTATGTAACTATAGGTTCTTTAGCACACGTTAGTACTGGAATATCTTATTCCTTTTGGATTAACTTAGATGCAACTACTGATGAAATGATAATGTGGAAAGGTAGTACTACAGTTAATGAATATGTATATGTGACAGGAGGATATATTTGGTATGCTTTTGGAGCAGCATCAGGAAGTAACAATACTTTTAAATCAACAACTACTTCATTATCTACTGGTACTTGGTATCATATTGTTATAGCAGGATCAGGTAATGGTACAGCAGGTAACTATAAAATATATGTGAATGGAACAGAACAAACTATTAATTTTACAACTGCAGGTGCTAACAGAGCTTTTCCTGCTGGTTCAGGAACACTATATTGGGGTGGTAACGTAGCAGGTAGTGGTTCCTGGGTTGATG
>JGI10211J14876_10000868_pt1 | contig 13136 bp, 20 predicted proteins | sample Etolagsediment_FD_14876 | JGI IMG/M metagenome (IMG submission 14876)
AACCATCACTAAAAAAATTAGTAAAGGAGTTATAAGCATTCCACCAATCATGAGTAACATCGCAAATGTATATAAATCCCAATCATCCCACCCTTTACTCGCACCACAATATTTACATTTCATTTTTTATCCTCTCCTTAAACAACCAACATCCACTATTTCATATTCTATTAAATCCTTATCCTTATTGTAATCTCTATCTGTGTCTAATGTTACTGTTATAAGGTATCTACCTTCATCCCCATCATAAAGCGTATTCTCACAATACAAATAATCAGGTTCTTGCCACGACCTTACGCCCATATAACAATAATTAGCAAGAGTGGTTCTTTCACCTATAGCATTTAATATAGGAGTTCTATCTTCCCACTTTGATTTTGAAACTAAATCATAATTATTTCTTAAAGTTATGGTATCAGGGATAACACCTTTAGGACATATGGTGTTTACATCTCTTAAAGTTTTACTTTCTGCTTGAGTAGTTAATTGAACTAACCCCTCTTTAGTTTGTTCTTCTATTTCTTTTACAATAGAACAAGATACAACAATCTCTTTATTTATATTGCTCAATACTAACCCCACACCAAATAAAATCCAAATCCCAATTATAATACTTATGGCTATTCCTTTTTCTGTTTTAGTTAATTCCTTCATTTTATCCTCCATTTACTTTTTTCTTTTTATTTTTTTCCTACCTTTACATTTACATAATCATCATCTTGTTTTTTCTCTTCCCAGATAAGTAGGAAAAAGATAATCGCAATTATAAAAAACATTATTGAACTCCAATTCATAAACCCTATCGCACTCACCCCACTGCACACTACTCCTAACCACAATAGGTTTGTTATCCATTTCATATTTTTTATTTTTTCCGTAAAATTTTCTCCAATTCTTTAATTAAATAAAGGTTATCTAATATACTTGTGTGATCCCCCTCAAATTCCAACACTACTTTAGTATTTTTTAAAGAGTTAATTTTATTTTCTAATTGTTCTTTATTTAAGGTATCAAGTTCATTCCAACCCCTAATCAAATCTTTTTTAGATGCTTCAAATTGGTATATTTCAAAATTTTCTGGCAAATCAGTATAAAGATTTTTCATTACTTCTGAATTTGTTAACATATCTACCCAACTTCTTTTAACTATACCTTTCAAATTTATTGGCGGAGATTTAAAACCATGATAAGGAGTATCAATAGTAACTAACCTTATTTTACCATCATAATCACAAGCTAATGTATCTAAAGCATATCTTGATACAATCCCCCCCATAGAATGGGCAATTATATCAACATCTTTAAATTCCTTAATTAACTTCGCGAGATTATTTCCTGAAACATCTATATATTCTTTTGTGCTATCATATTCAAAATAATAAATTGGTCTATCATCGAAATTATTTGCTATACTTTCAAACTCACTTTTACTCCCTCCATACCCATAAACAAAAATAATAGGTTTTGATAAACCCATAGGTAATGATAAATTTATTTCTACCGGGACTGAATAATTATTTGGTTTTACTGTCGCACAACCACTTAAAGCACACAGCATACCTACCCCTACTATTGCTTTTAAATTCATTTTTTTATTCTCCTTTTAAACCTTTTATTTTTTTAACTGAATAGTTTGTGGAAAAAGAGATAATTTTCCTATCTTTAAAGTCACTAACTAAAATCTTATTCATTACCTTTCTTTTCATATAACAATCCATACAAAAATATTCTTGTTGATCATATATAAAAATTAAATCGTCTGTTACCCCACATAATCCACATCTAATTTCTTCCATTTTCATTTTACTCTCCTTTTCTTATTTTTTTTAATTCCATTCTCTTTCTTGTATTTTCAAAAATCCTAATACTTACCTCACAATCTTTACAAACATATAACCTATTTCCAAACCTATCTGTTTCTATATAAACCAAATCATCACCTAATCGCCCACACTTTAAACACCTTTGCTTTTCTTTGGCTTTTTTCTGTTTCGTGTATTTCTTTATTTTACGAAATGGTTTTTTTAAAACCCTTTCTTTTTTAGCTTTTACTACCATTATAATACCTACCTTTTTCGTTTTTTTGGTTAAAAATTTATAAAAAAAACATCAAATTTGATTTATTATAAATCTACCCCCGCATATCTTTTCTTACATCCTTTACATCTTGATAATAAATCCTTTAAACTTTGTTCTCTATTTACACAACCCTTAAGGTTTTCATTATTATTAAACTCCAAAGGTGAATTATGTTTATATCCACGTTTTAACATTTCCTTTACTAATTCATCATGCCTTTTAATAAAATTCTGTGGCTCTAAAAAACCTTTTTGTATTAAAGATTTTGTCCATATCCCAGAATAGTTTAAATTACCCACTGCCTTGTGAATTTCATTATGTTCACCTAATAAATGGTTTCTACATAATATTTTTGGATTACAAAGCCACATTCTCATTTTTTATCATCCTGTTTATTTCTATTAACTATATTTTTTACATTCTCTTGTGTTGTCATCATCAATTCAAATTCTTTAAACATTTCTTCTGTAAAATCCTTATCCTTATTATCATAAATAAAAACATCAAAATAAGGATAGTCTTCTTTATCGTTTTGTTTTTCTAACTCTTTTAATCTATTAAATAGTTCTTCTTTTGAGTTTAGTTTTTCCTCGAAAGGTTTTCCATAATTTACTAATAATCTATATTTCATTTTTTCACACTCCTATTTATTTTTAGTTCTTATTATTTTAATTTTTTCATTATTTGTTTTATTACCTATACTAACATCTGTTAGTTTATTAGCAACATTCACAATCTGTTTTATAAATTGTGTTTTATCTTCAAAAGTAGTTAAATAAGCTTTCTTGTTAAATTGTTTATCTTCTTCGTATTGTTCTGTTGTTTGTTCTATATAAGCACTTGGTGAAAGATTAAAACCTGTTTCCTCACTTATACAATTTAATTTAAATAAATTCCTTATATCTAAATCCTTGTCTTTTTCCATAAGATAAACCCTAAAAAATCCCTTTTTCTTTTCTTCTATAACTAAAGCATTTTGATTTATAGATTTATTAGAAGTTAAGATTTTAATACCATTATCTAAATCTATAAATTGTTTTTCTACTAATCCATATTTTAAAAAGTCATCTTTTGATAGGTCTTTAACATTAAAAGATGTTTTTATAAAAATCTGTGTGTGGTTATCTTGATAAATTGGTTTTTGAAATCTATCTTTAATCCTTATAATTTCGTCATTTATTTTTGCTATAATTTCTTTAGATTTTTTATTACTTACTTTTTCATTATTAAGCCCTATTTGTAATTCCTGTATAAAGTCATCATTAAATAAGTTATCTTCAATAGATAAATAAGCCATAGTAATTAAGGTTCTATCTAAACTGCTTCTGTCTATCATACCCTCATCAAAATGTTCAGTATTGCTTAAATCAATAAGTGCCATACATTCTTTTCTATCTGTGGGTGTTATTGTGTCTATTTCATTAGTTACTATGTCATGAAAATAAATTTCTTCATTATCTATATTTTGAAGTTTATCTTTTATTTGTTCTAAAATCCCTATTTTAGCATTTTTTATTATTTGTTCTGGTTTCATTTTTTCACACTCCTATTAAATTCTTTAATTGCTATATCTCTTAATCTTTTATTTAATTTCCCTATTTCTTTTATTAAACCCCTACTTTCTTTTAGATTATCTCCTTTCAATTCAATACACCCATAAACTTGATAATCTTCAGGTTTAAAATTAAATATACTATATTCGTGTTGTAATGGGTTTTTTAATCTTACAGCATATAATTTTTTATTTTCTTCTTTCATTTTTTCTCCAGCTATTTTTAAGTCTTTATAGCCATAGACTTTTTATACTTGGTTATAATAATATACACTTTCACCCTTATTTAAATAGTTTTCTAATATCTAATATATATATTATAATAGTTATATAATGTATTTAAAGATAATAATATAAAATAATATCCATAACTATTGTTTTATAAAATATATATTATAATTAAAATATAAATTATGATCGTATCATAATTAAGTGGTATATAATAAAAAATAGAAAGGAAAATAAGATAATGATGTTTTAATGTAACAAAACAACTTAAAAGTTTCTTAATTATTGCTAAACAACTAAACAAACACTATAAAGTAAAAAATAAGATATTACTATAATACCATCAAAACAACTATAAAATACACAAAATCGCCTATTTGACTTTTATTCCATTTTTTTCAATTTTTTTTATAAAAAACTGCCATATTCTGACCCAAAATGCCAAAAAAAAGCACCTAAAAACAATATATTTAAAACATCAAATTTGATGCTAATTAAGTAAAACATCAAATTTGATTTATCATAAGTTGTGGACTGCTCATAAGATAGGTATCCCACAATTTAAGAAATGGCTTCCTGCTTCTTAGACAATAAATCTAAAGAGTCTGACATCATCTCCACATAAGCAAGTCCCTTACCTTTATTGAATATATCAGGAGTATAACCTTTTTATATACTTCCAATTTATCTATACCCTATCTCTTGGTTTAGGATATAGCCTTCTTGGAAATTAAGTTAAACAAAAACTTAAGCAAACCATAGATTAACATGTATATTATAATATACCTTATAATAATCCTTCTACAAAACAGCCCACACAAAACAACTAAGATTATGCACAACTATATAACATATAATATACCCCTAAAAAATCACCCCCTTAAATATGCCTTTAAATGCCTTTTTACGCCACTTTTTTCACACATAAGTTTTCTTTGTTTAAAATTGAACCCTATCGCCGTTTCAGAAAAATTGACTAAAAAAATTTTTCAATTTTTTTGAACTTAGTAAAATTTTTAAAGTCACACATACACACATAATTTCATGAAAAAAAATTATTCTAAAAAATACAAAAAAAACTACAAGCCAGAAAATTTTTTACAACGCCAAAAAAATTTTATCCAAATATTTTTATGTAGCATAGCCCCTCTACACCCTTAGCATACACACAAATAACTCATAGGTTATACAATATTAAAAGTTTAAAAAAAATAAAAAAAATTTTAAATTAAAAAAATGGTGATACAAAAGAATGGTAATGATAGTATCAGGTAATAAAACCTTCTGGGTAGATGGGTATCTAAAGGCTAACTTAGATATGCTTAAGGTCCAGATAAAAAAAGATTGGGACTTCTGCATTATAATTGACGGAATCGAAAGATGTTTGGCAGAGGATACTTTAATCAAAACAAATAAGGGTGATAAATATATAAAAGAATTAATGAATAAAACATTTACAGTTAGTACATACAATATAAAAAAAAATAAAGAAGAGGAAGGCAAAGCTACAGTTATAGATACTGGAAAACAAACAATTTATGAAATAGAAACTGAAGATGGAAGAAAGGTTCAAGCAACAAAAAATCATACCTTCTTTATTAAAAGGAATGAAAAAATAATTGAAATAAAATTAAAAGATTTAAAGGAAGGAGAAGAATTAATATGCAACCCCTTATGAAACATTGGGCTAATGAAGATATCAAAAATATCTCTCACATTAAGGAGGTTATTATAAATTGTATTCAACAACAAAAATTAAATCAATAAAACAAATAGGAATTAAACAAACCTATGATGTTAAAGTTTATCCCAACCACAACTTCTTCTTAAGTAATGGTATATTATCCCATAACAGTGGTAAAAGTATCCTCGCTCAGCAAATTGCCCATTATTTAGATCCAACATTTAACATAGATAGGATGTGTTTAACAGGAGAAGAATTTCTAAAAAATCTTAACAAGTCTAAAAAGGGTCAAGCAATAGTTATGGATGAAGCATTCAAAGATTTAGACTCATCTCAATCTCAAAAAAGGATGGCTAAGACATTAAGGCATGCTATGGCAGAAATGGGACAAAAAAATTTATTTGTGATTCTTGTTCTTCCATCCTTCTTTGAATTAACTAGATACCCTGCAATACATAGGTCTATAGGACTTATACATGTATATACTGGAAAAAATTTAAACAGGGGATTTTTTTCTTTCTATGGTAAAAAGAAAAAACAAAACATTTATATGCGTGGAAGAAAATATTATTCTTATTGTGAAAGACCAGACTTCTATGGACAGTTTACTAATAAATATGTATTAGATGAAGAAGCATATAGAAAAAAAAAGTCTGATGCTTTAAAAGAATTTACAGAAGGAAGTGGAATGGATGTGGAAGAGGGATATGGCACTTCCCCAAGACGAATAGATTATGTTAGACTTGGTAGAGCTATTTATGGCTTAAGGAAACTGGGTATAACCTCTAGAGCAATATTAGATTTAATTAGTGTAAGATCACAAGAAATCCAAAAGATATTAACAACCTTTCAAAATTATGAAATAGAAAAATATGGTGGGCTTGAGCGTATACAGGAACATATAACCAATATGGCTCTGTCTGTTAAAAATAAAAAAATACCTGGCATATGTAGTATCTGTGGGGGGGTAGTAAAAAAAAGAGATATGAAATGTGTTTCATGTTTCAAAAAAATATACCCAGAGATAAATGAAGAAGTTATTAATAAAGAAGGATATTACTTATTAGTTAAACCTTTATCTCTTTTAAGTTTAGAAGAAAAGAAAAAAAGAAAAAGATTAATTGACTCATTAAAAAAACAATTAATAAATGATCCTCACACTAAAGAATTAAAAGAACTCCCTCTTGTTTATGTAGAAGGAGAGATACCAAAAGTTCCTAAAAAATTAAAAACCCTAGGTGATTTACAAGAGGAAGTTTTAACAACATTAACACGCCTTAGTGAATCCCCATTATTAAACAAAAAAGAAAAAAATTTAACCCCTAAAGAAAAAATTGCAGCCACTAAATTAAAACAAAAAATTTACTACCAAAAAAAGAAAGCTAAAAAAATATTCAATCTCAATGTCCTAGGTGGGGATGAAAGGGATACAAACCCTAATGAAAGCGAAGAGGATAAAAAATTTATCTACGATTATAAAACATAATAATAATCTTTTTAAAGTTATTATAACTTATCTTTTGTTATGGAAAAAATTCTTGTTACTGGCTGTGCTGGATTTATAGGAAGCAATTTAACAGATTCTTTAATAGCAAAAAATTATGATGTTATAGGTATTGATAATTTTAATGATTATTATAACCCATCATTTAAGCGTAGTAACATAAGGCATCTTCTAAGAAATAATAAGTTTCATCTCTTAGAAAAAAATGTTACAAACAATAAGTTGCAAAACACACTTTCTATACTAGGGGTTGATAGGATAATCCATTTAGCTGCAAACCCTGGGGTAAGAAAAAGCTTACAACAACCTCTTCCTTATTATAAAAATAATATTATGGCTTTAATAAGTATGTTGGAGTTTGCAAAAAATAATAATATAAAAAAATTTATCTTTACTTCCTCTTCTTCTGTTTATGGTGATGCTAAAACTCCATTTAAGGAAGATGATACTAATATCTCCCAATTAAATCCTTATGCATCATCTAAGTTTGTATGTGAAAAAATATGTAAAGCCTATCATGATATGTTTGGTATTGAAATAATTAATCTACGTTTCTTCTCAGTCTATGGTCCACGTGGGAGACCTGACATGGCACCATACTTATTTATGAAATCAATCATAGATAATAAACCAATAGAAAAGTTTGGTGATGGAACTATGGGTAGAGACTGGACCTTTGTTGATGATATTAATAATGGAATTATCTCAGCAATGAATAGTAAGATAAAATATGATACAATCAATCTAGGTAATTCTCAACCTATATCCCTAAATGAATTTATAAGGACAATAGAATCTATAACGCAAAAGAAAGCCACTATAAAACATATGCCTAAGCCTAAGGCTGATGTAAACACCACCTACGCAAATATCACAAAAGCAAAAAGTTTATTAAATTATAATCCATCTACTTATTTAAAAGATGGGATTGAAAAATTCTATCAATGGTTTATTAAAAACAAAAGGTGATAAAAAATTGGAGTCTCTAGAAAAAACAATCATAAAACTTAAAATAGAAAAGGTAATGCTTTACTTAAACGAATTATGTAATTCAAAAGAAGAAATACTTTTCTTAATAGAAGAAGTTCATAAGAAATTATCAAAGGAAATAATAAGTTATTCTAAAGATGAAAGCTAAAAAGTTTTATAAAAAAAATAAAAAAGTTATAAGTTGGTTCCTAGCAATATTATTAATGCTTACTTGGATAATCCTAGCCTTGATACTCTTTGTTTATTAATAACCATCTTCTGTCACTATTTTTGTGTAATTCTATCTTAAGGTATGACAATCTTTATAAAGATTTTAGATTTCTTCTTATCTCTACTAATTAAAAGATTAAATAAGGGATATATATGATCGAAGAATTAATTAATAAAGAAGTTATAATATTTCTCAAAAATAGTTTCAAAGGTAAGGGAACTATTTTAGAAATAAATAGGGATGAAGGATTTATTCTTTTAAGTGATAAAGTCTGTTATAAAAAAAGGATGATAGCAATTGACCAAATCGCTGAAATAGAACTCTTAAAAGAGGAAGAAGATGAATGATAAATTAAAGGTTGCTAAAATTATTAAATAAAATGAGAGATATAGTATCTAAACAAAAAAAATTCTTTGAACAATTATCTAGTGTGATGGGTATACCAGTATATGTCTGGGATGGTGAAAGCCATTCATGGACTAAAGATAAAAGACATTATTCTAATTCACAATTATTAAAAGAAGATAAACCAATAACAGACATTGTAAGGTTTAATGGTAGAGAAATAGTTTTTGATTTAGATTATGTAGATTGGAAAAAAAATAAAGAGGGAGGAGATAAGATAAAAGAATTCTTGGATAATATGGAAATCCCTTATCTATTACAGGCTACAGGGGGCAAGGGTATGAGATTTCATATTTACTTAAACAAATATTCTGAAATGCCCCAATCAAGAATCTTTGCTCTTTATCAAATACTATGTAAGGAGCTAAAATTAAATTATAAAAAATTTGGAGAATCTGAAAATAAAAGTATACATAAACTAATAGGCGCTATTGGAAGACAATCACCTAAAGAAAAGTATGGAGGATGGTCTACTATATTATCAGACATCCCAGATAAAAGACCAAAGACAAAAGAAGAAGATGTTATATTCCCAACAGAAATTAAACTATGGAAAGTTCCTGATAGTCTTATAGAAGATGCTAAGGTATTAGAAGAAGAAAATAAAAAAACACAAACTTCATTTGAAGATGTTGAAATTAAATTAGATGATGTTACTGACTGTGCGCTCCTTAATTATTGTATTAATAATAAACTACCTGAAGGAGATAGAAATAATGTAATCTCTAAAAATATTGTTCCTTACTTATGGAATAAAGAAGATAGGGATAATTTAATAAAACAATATCTCAATGTTCAAGGAATCAATGCTGGAGAGATACAAGGGTGGGTTAATAAAGTAGGGGAGTTAAAAAGAAATTGTGGAGAGTTAATTAATTATCAGAAAAAATATTTGAAAGATATAGATTCTCTTTGTAAATCTTGTCCCAAATATAAAGGGTTTGATAAATCAAAATCAATGAAGGAAGAATTCAACAACTTGCTCAATGGAAAACCAATTGAAGAATTTTTAAAATCTTTTAATGAAAAAACCTCAATGAAAGAATTAAAACATTTCTTTAATCTAGCAATATATGTTTATGATTTAATAGATATCTCTTATCATATAGATACTATAAAAATGAATATTGGAAAAAGTTTTAACAAAAAGAATTGGGAAACATATGTTAAAAATAAAAAGAAAAAAATTGAAAAAGAAAAAAAAGACTTATTAAAACTTAAACCATCAACCCATAAGGATATTATTATATTAGAAGGATTTGATTTAGATGGCTTACTCCAAAAAAATATTAATCCTGCTGTAGGGCTAATTGATGAAAAAACATATTATTATGGATTAGAATTACCATATTCTAAAAAAATTAAACGAGGGGATTTTGAGGAAATGGTGGGCACAACTGAACTAGGTTTCATTGCTGAAAATAATTTATACAATAGTGAAGAATTTGAAAATAAATTTAATAGCAAGATTACTGGTTCATTAAACACAGATCACTTAAGGTGGGATCTCCAACACATTAAAAATTATATTAATAAAGAAAATATTAGTTTAACTTCAAAAGAAATTTTTGATAAAATAAAAAAACAATATAAAAAATATGTTGACTTTGTACACCCTGAAGAATATAGCTTATTTACTATATGGGATATGGGCACTTACTTATTTTCTTTATTCGACTCCTACCCCTACATACATCTCTTCGGATTAAGGAATACTGGGAAATCAAAAGTGATGGGTATATCTCATTTAATATCTTTTAACTCAGAATTATTAAGCTCAATGAGTATGGCAACTTTATTTAGAATAACTGAACAAAATAGACCAACATTACATATTGATGAATTTGAATTAAAATCAAAAGAAACTAGGGAAGATAAAGAATTTGAAAGCCTATTAAATAATGGTTATAAAAGGGGGGTTACTGTACCACGTGCTGAAAGAGAAAGTGGAGATGATGGAAAATGGATTATAAAAAGGTTCCAAGTTTTTTGTCCAAAGATGATTGGAAACATTTCAGGATTAAAAGGGGCACTTCCATCTAGATGTATAAAAACTACAATGAGAAGGGCATTGGTTAATGACCCCCGTGGAAAACTTATGCCAAACTTAAATGATGATATCTGGCAAGAAATAAAAAACAATCTTTATATATGGGGCCTAACTAATTGGAAGGAAATAAGAAAAGAATATTATTCTTTCAAAGAAATTGAAGGATTAAGTAATCGGGCTCTTGAACTTTGGAAACCACTACTCACTATCTCAAAGATTATTGGAAAGGAAGAACATAAAGAAATGGTTGAGTTTGCTAAAACTAAATCAAAGGAATTTATAGAAGAAGAAGAAAAAATTGATAGTTGGGAATCTTTATTGCTAGAAACACTACATGCTATATCTATTCCTGAAACTGGAAGTTATATACAAATAAAAACAATACATGAAAAACTAATAGAAGATTATTTTATTGAAAGACACGATACATATGGTACTGGAGAATATACAAGGGTAGTTCCTAAATATGTTGAACCTCATCCTGGAACTAAATGGGTTTCATCCGCCCTAAGAAAAATGGGTGTGACTAATTTTATTAGAAGGAAAGAAGGGATACATGTTTTCTTAACTAGATATGTTGTAGATGAATTAATTCAAAGATTACAATCAACACAAACAAAAAAAGATGATAATCCCTCTGAATTGGAGAATACTTCTTAAATTTTTTACTACTTTATAATAATTAAAATAAGGGTGTATGTAGTGTATGTAATGCACCTGATGTATGTAAAATGGTGTATACCCCCCATCTCAAAAAAAAAAACACTATACATACTTAAGCCCTTATTATATGGTGTTATTATTATCTTTAATAATTTGGATAACAAATATTATACATTATGTGCATTTGCTACACCTTTTTAAAAAGAGAGTTATTTTTTTTTAAGAGGGTAGGGGTAGTCTATTTTACATACATTGAATACATTAAGTGCACTACATACACCCTAACTTTTATAAAGAATAAAATTAGTAAAAAGAGATGGTAAGTGGGTATAGAAAGCATTTAAAAGACAAATGTGAGATCTGTGATTTAAATGATAAAAGATTATTAGTCATACACCATAAGGATAGAGACAGAGATAATAATAATCCTAGTAATCTACAGACAACATGTTATAATTGTCATAGATTAATTCATTGGACACATATGAATAAATTGAAAAATAAGTTGCCCGAAATTTATGAGGATGGGGATGTAATTGAATATATATTCCCCAACCCTATTAAGAGTGATTATTTAATGAAGATGTTTTTATTTTCTTTAGGACATAGAAAGGGTAATGGTTTATTTTTAAGAGAAGACATGTTGGTGGGTTTTAGGTGCCATAAAGACGACTTTAATAAATTGAAGGAGAATAACTTAAAATGAAAAAAATAGATAGGGTAAATGAAAGATTGTTGAAGGAAGTAATAAGGAATAGATTAAATTTTAAAAAAGCGAATAAGGGGGAAGGATTTAATTTTAATGAAGAGGGTTGGGTGACTTATGATGGATTTGATTTTAGTGGGTATAGTGGGGCACATTATAAAAATTTAGGATTACTTGAAAGATTTACAGATTTATTAATTAAATGTGAGAGGGAGATCTGTTTTGTAATTCCTATATTTTGGAAAGGAGGATATAAATTAATTAGGGTAAGTGATGATAATTTAGAATCATTAACTGATTGGATTGGTGGGCCAACAACTGAAGATATTATATTAGAAATAATTAAAATTCAAAACCCAGATTTATTTAAAAATTAATAAAAAGTAAAAGATGGAAATTAAAAGGGAAAAACCACAAGTATTATTTATAGATATAATATACCCAAACACCTTCCACCAAAGGTTTAATAAATTTTCTAGTAGGAATTCTTGTTTTGGTGTTTTTCAAAATAAAAGAGTGATACATTGGAGTGAAAGTAAAGTTAATAAAGAAGTATTAGATATAAAACGAAAGTTAACGGATGGCATTCCTTTTTATAATTATTGTTGGGGGGGTGGTAAAAAATGAGTCCCATTATAAACTGGCCAAATCCAAATCAACAGAATAAATTAAAAACCATTGATAAAGAGCCAACAACACATATAGAGCAAAAAGAGCAGAAAGATCAGAAGCAAAAACAAAGACAAGAACTCTGGCTCAAACAATTCTTCACAAATGAGTTTAATCAAAGAGTCCCCAAACATTTATTAATAAAGCAGGCTACTTTCTATCTTGGGGTAACTGAGGATAATATTAATAAGTTATTAAGTGAACTACCACAACCTAATAAAGTTGAGGATGTAGACTTTTTGCGTTGAAAGTTAAAGTAAACAACCACCACCTAAAGGAAGTGGCTTTAAACATAACTAAATTGTTTGTTTGTATGGTTGGTTTACATCAACCGAAACACAATCAGATATACTGTTGTGTTTAGCAAGATTAAAACTTGCGTTTAAATCAGCGTT
>JGI10211J14876_10000869_pt1 | contig 13135 bp, 8 predicted proteins | sample Etolagsediment_FD_14876 | JGI IMG/M metagenome (IMG submission 14876)
CAACAAAGCGAAGATGCTGTATGTGGAACACAACAAAGCGATGCTGAAGTATGTGAAACACAACAAAGCGAAGCTGAAGTATGTGAAACACAACAAAGCGATGCTGAAGTATGTGAAACACAACAAAGCGATGCTGAAGTATGTGAAACACAACAAAGCGAAGCTGAAGTATGTGAAACACAACAAAGCGATGCTGAAGAAATAATAGAAAAAAATATAGAGAATGAAAATTTGAAACAAGAAAAAGTGGAAGTAGAAATTAGTCCAAGCAAAATTAAAGAAAGTAAAGATGAAGAACATATAGAGGAAAAAAATGTTGAAACAAAAGAAGAACCTATATTAGTAGAAAATAATTCTTATTTTATAAAAACAGAAGATAAAAAAGATTCACATGTTCTTTCTCAAAAAAAGAAAGAAAAACCAATAAAGACAAAAAAACAAATTAAAGAAAATAAACAAAAAAATAACAATCAACAAGAAAATATTTTTACCGTTCCAACAGATAATAATCAAATAGATCAAAATAATAATACAGAAAAAGACATTGAAGCAAAAAATAATCAAGAACATACACAAGATAATACAACATCAATTCTTAAGATTGAAAAATTAGATCATACAACTTTAGAAGAAAATAAAGAAATATTGGGCAAAAATAATGAAGAAAAAAAAGATATTTCTGTAAATAAAAATATTTATACGGAAATTGAAAAAATTAATGTAGAATCAATTGATCAAGATTTATTTAGTCTAGATAAAATTCTCAATGACTTTAATCAATATTTTACTTCACAATCAATTCATGAAGATCAGCTCAAAAAAGAAAATGATGATGTTAATAAAAATGTTAATAATAATGTTAATAATGTTAATAATAATGTTGATAATGTTAATAATAATGTTAATAATAAAATAAAACATAAAAAATCAGTTTCTTTTCATAACGAAGATTTAGAAGATATTCAAAATGAAATAAAAAAGAACGAGATAAAAATAGAAATGCTTAATAACACTTTACAAGTTTCTATTATGAAAAAAAATATTCTATTTAACCAACAATCCTTTACTATATCTTATACAAATTTAAAACAATCCAGAATTAATATTCAAAACTTATTTCAAAGTGTCATTGAAAAAGAAAATAGAATTAATCAAAAAAATATTTCCTTACAATTACAATCGGGAAATAGTAGTTATTTAGTGTTATATCTAGAAAATCCATATTTATTAAATAAGATTGATCATAGTTTAATTATAACCAATTTAAAAAATAGAAAATCTATACAAGTTAATAATCATCAATATTTATTATTAAGTAATTGTACATTTTATTTAACTGAAAACTGTTCCTTATTAATTCCTTTAATGATAAAACAAGAAATGAATGAACAATCAGGAAAAATGAGTCATCATTTTTTACCATATATTTAAAATAATAGTACTAAAATATTAATATTATATAATAGTATATTAGTATTAATAAAATGATAGATATTCGTGTATGGCAAGTAGTGACCTGGCAAATATTTCATAAATTAGCATTACATTTTAAAGAAGAAAACCGAGAACATATTCATGCATTTTTTGAAGCATTTAAAACAATTATTCCGTGCAGTATTTGTCGAGATCATTACGCTTTGAATATAAGAAAATATAATTTAAATACTGAACAAAACTTATTTCAAATGACTGTTCAATTACATAATAGTGTTAATAGAATGCATAATAAAAAACCATGGAGTGTAGAAAAAGCCAGAAATCATTATAATTCAATTAGACTTAATAAAAATATGATTAAATTATTTTTTATGAATTATATATTCTATAATTTTAAAAAAGGTCCTAATAAGACAGAACAATTATTTACGATGACNAAAGCATTTGTTCATTTAGTTCCTCAAAATCATTTACAAACGAAATTAGTTGAATTTAAAAATAAGTTTCCAATGAATAGAGAAACTTTTAGAAAATGGGTCTATACAATGTTGTTAATTGTGAATAAAGAAATTTAAATATTTTTCATCAGTTTATTGTTAATAATTAATATATTATTTATTATTAATATGTTATTATTTTGTTTCTTAACATATACAGATATAGAATCTGTTGGTATTTGGAATTCTTTTTTTCAACAAATTCCTACCACAAAATATAAAGTATTTATTCATCCAAAATATAATATATATCCTGATAAATACACATTTCCAGTACATGTTGTACAAAAAAAGGTTCATACTATTTCCAAGTCACATATTAGCATTGTAAGCGCAACTTTACAATTATTAAAAGAAGCATTTAAACAATCTGAAGGAATCGGAACCCATTTTTTCTTTTTAACACAGCACTGTATTCCTTTATATCCATTTTATTTTTATGAAAAAATGCTTTCTAATTTAAATAGATCTTTGGTATCTTGTTTACAATCTATTTCTAAAGAACGATACTTTCAATTACATCCAAACATGCATCAATTTTTAACACATTCTCAATTTGTAAAACAACAACCTAATATGATATTAATAAAAGAAGATGTAGAGTTATTAATCAATCACGATTTTCGACAATATTTTCAAAAAATGACATGTCCTGATGAACATTATTTTATTAATGTTTTGTTATATATTTTTAAACGTAATATTATTAAACAACAAACACATTTTTGTAATTTTAATATTCATCGGACACAAGCACTTAATTTTAATCAAATAGTAGTAGATCAAAATTTTATTAAACAAATACGAGAAAAAGGATTTCTATTTTTACGTAAAGTTTCTATAAAATATCTTCCAAAAGTTATTGAAGAATATATATTAGATTTTTGAAATATATCAAATATATGATCCATTATAATTATTTTTCAGATGAGATAATATCATGAATTTCGAGTAGACGATTGTATTTTTCAATACGTTCTCCGCGACATAATCCTCCAATTTTAACATATTGAGCACCAATTCCAACTGCAATATCAATTATAAAAGCATGATTTGTTTCTCCGGAACGATGAGAAACAATAACTACTTTATCATTATGTAGCATTCTATTAGCACTCATAATAGATTCAGAAATAGTGCCAATTTGATTTACTTTTAATAATAAACTATTTGCCCAGTTATGTTTTAATCCTTCTTCCACGTATGCTATATTTGAACAATATAAATCATCTCCTACAATGTGGATTGGACGATCACGTTTTTGATTTGCTTTACTAAATTGTATCCAATGCTCATAATCTTCTTCGTCAAATGGATCTTCTATACTTCGTATAAAAGGGAATTTATTCAATAAAGTATCATAATATTGAACTAGCTCTTTTCCATTTAAAAATAAATTATCTTCAATTTCATATAATTTTGTAGTTTGATCATAAAATTCACTAGAAGCACAATCAAGAGCTACAAATACATCTTCATTTGGTACAAGTCCTGCATTTTCAATTGAATTTTCTAATAATGTTAATGCTTGTTTATTTGTTTGAATTCCACAAGGAACAAATCCTCCTTCATCGCCTAAATTTGTTGATTCCTTTCCATATTGGACAATTAATGCTTTTTTTAATTGAACAGTCACATCGTATAAAATTTGTATTTGTTTATCAATACTATAGCTTTCTTTTGGAAAAATCATGAATTCTTGAATTTGTAATCCACCCGATCCATGTTTCCCTCCATTTAATACATTTGCTAAAGGAGTTGGAATAAACAATGGTTTTTTATTTTTAGACATTTCTTGAATATATTGAAATTTTTCTACTTGTTTTAAGTTTGAAATAACATCTAACATACAGAATGATAAAGCCGTAGTTGTATTTCCTCCAATATTTGTTTTATTTGATGAATTATCTAATTTAATTACTTGTTGATCAATATTTTCTAAATCATGTAAATTATCTTCCTTTAAAAGTAAATGATTATTTAAATAAGAAACATGATTTATTGCTTTAAGTACCGATTTTCCATTAAATAATTTCTTGTCTTGATCACGCATTTCATAAGCTTCTTTGGAACCACAAGATGCTCCACTTGGACTTGAACCACGACCAATAATTTTATTTTGATCATTTTTACATAAGATTTCGACCGTAGGATTGCCACGACTATCTAATATTTGACGACCAACTAATTGATGATTATTTAAATACACATAATCTAATTCTTGAATATTTAGTTTGAGCAAATGACCAGTAGGAATTTCACATGTTTCAATTGTTTTCTCATCTTTTATTTTTAAATGGACTAACAAAGCCCTGATACTATTTCCGTGAGCAACAATTAAAACATTCTTATGTTGTGCTTTTGGATTAATATAAGTATCAAAATAATTACCAACACGTGCTTTTACCTCACATAAACTTTCACCATCGTTAGGTTTATAATAATAGGAACGTCTTAACTCTTTCACAAAATCTTCGCCCTTTTCTTCTTTAATTTGTGTTTTATTTTGTCCAGTAAATTCTCCATAATGACGTTCATTTAGATCTTTATGTTGTAATGTTATAAGATTTTCGTTATTCATTTCATTTTCAATAATTTCTGCTGTTTGAATGGTTCTTTTTAAATCACTTGTAAAAATATAATCTATATTTAATTTTTTAGCAATTTGAGCAACATTCATTGCTTCTTTTTTTCCGTTTTCATTTAAATCTACATCTGTCCAACCAGTAAATTTATTTTCAAAATTCCATACAGATTGTCCATGGCGCAGTAAGTAAATCATTTTATATATGTTTTAATTTATTTTTTATTTTTGTATTATAAACATATTATCATAAAAATAAAAATTAATGTAGAAAATAAAAAAAATATTTTCTATAATAGTAAGATTAATTTAATATATTATTTTTTTATCTAAGTGAATTTTAAATAATATCATGGATTTAATTAAACAACAATCTTTATTTTTAAATTATGACTGGAAAGAATATTTTAAAAAATATAGCGATTTAGAGAAAAATGGTATCAATACTGAACATAAAGCATTTGAACATTATTTAAAAAAAGGTAGGGAAGAAAAAAGAGAAATTTATCATAAAAAATCAAAGCAATTTGTATTGGAAGAAGTAGATGAAGATCTTTTTAATGATTATCATTGGAAACATTATTTAAATTATTATAATGATCTTTATAAACATGGAATAAAAACTGAGTTTGATGCTTATAATCATTATAAAAATTATGGAAAAAAAGAAAATAGACTTATACACTTACAATCAGCCATTGAATATAATAATTATGAAGAAAAAATTAATGAAGAAAAAGATAAAAAGTTAATGGATTATGAAAAAAATATAAGTAAATTAAAAATTCATATTGATAATAATATTACTGAAGAATTATATAAAAAAAATAACATTTTTTCATGTATGAAATTAAAACTAACTTCTCTATTAGAAAGTAAATATATAATAAGTAATAAATTTCCATTTGGAAGTTTAAGTTTTCCTGAAATTGAAGAAAATATAAATCATTATAAAAATGTAAAAAAATATGTGATTATTTTTCTTATTTCACATGCTACTGAACCCTTACAATTATCAAAAAATATCATTCTTTTTCGTACAAGTTTAAATAAATCACAAAAACAAAGTAATGAATATGTTCTACCTTATGTATGGGAAAAAATAAATAAACAATTCTTTATTTTCAAGAAAACAAAAAAACCAGTGGTTAGTTTTTGCGGTCAAATGAATAAATATCGGGAAAAATTAATTCAACAATTACGGAAAAATAATGCTATTCAATGTAATTTTATTATTCGAGAAAAATACTGGGGAGGAAAACCGAATGATCCTGTGCTTCTAGATGAATTTACTAATAATATAACACATTCACATTTTGTAGTATGCTGCAGAGGCCGAGGAAATTATTCAATGCGGTTTTATCAGACTTTATCAGCAGGTAGAATTCCTATTCTAATAAATACAGATATAGAATTACCTTTTGAAAAGGAAATTGACTGGACATCATTTGTAGTTATAGGAGAAAATGAGGAAGAAGTAATTAAAAAAGTATTAAATTGGTATGAATATAAAAATATTGAAGAAATTCAGAAAAAATGTAAATATATTTATGATCATTTTATTGATAAAGATATTTATTTTAATAAAGTTTTAAATGATATTTCTATGAATAAAATAAAATAAAAATTATAAAAACAATAATAGTCATAATTATAAGAATTATATAAATATATGTTCATATATTATTCATATAATTAAATAGAATGAGGTGTAATAAATATTAAATAAAATTTATACATATTGATTTAATCAAGTAAAGTTGCAGCATCTGGATCATCAATTACATCTTCTTCAAAATCATCCCCTAATAAATTAATATCATCGTCATCAATGATATTTTCTACTTTTTCTTTTAAGGAATGTTTTTTATCTTCAAGTTCATTAGAAACTTTTTCTTTATTTAATGCTTGAAACCATTGTTTAATATTAGCATTTCCATTTTTTTTATTTGTTTGATCCCGAACAATGTCTTCAATAATGGATTCTGGTCGATTCATTACTAATTCAAATATTTGATACACAGGTTTCTGAATTTGGTTCGTTAAATAATAATTATAATCTATTTTTAATTTTTGTTCAGTAATATATTGTGGATGTTCAATTGTATCACCTTGTATTAATTTTGTCGATAAAGGTTTTTTACATTTATCATGATGAATTACTTTATATTTATCTTTACGCATATTATGTTTTACATTACATTTTTTACAATAATAACCAAAGCATGTAGAACAATATTCTAAATTATCTTTTTCCTCATTTTCACGTATTCGACAGAATCTACATATTTTATAACATAATGAGCGATGACTTGATAAATGATGAGGACAAAATAAATTCATACAATTCACGCATTTTGTTTTTTCAGGCTTTATTTTTACTTTACAGATAGTACATAATAAATTACAAGGATCAATATAGCAATAGGGAATACGATCATTTGATTGCGGTTTATTTCCTGGATCACGTTCTCCCATACGGTCTGCTAAAACTTTATGTGCAATTAATGTTGGATTACTGTAATCTGTTTTTACCGTTTTACTAATCACAAGTTGTGAAATATCAACATTTCCTTCCAGTAAATTTTTAATAGAATCTTTGAAAAATATTTTTGATGCTTCAATATCACGTTTATTCAATATAATATCAATAACACCACCATAAATAGTTTTTACAATGGGTGCATTATCACGCCGTTTTAAAACAATACCCATAGACGTTTGTTTATATTTTTCCAGACTAAATTCATATTTATTACCAAAATAACGTTTCTTTGAAAATATGCAAAAAGGCCAAAATGTTTTCTCATATTCAATATTTTGCGGAGCTTTCATATGACTATTAATATGTGCTGCTGCTTCTTCACCAATAATAATGGATTGTTCTAATAAATCTTTCTCATCTAATTTTTTATCCGGAAATCGTTTACGTATTGTATCTGAAAAATTTACAAAAATAGAATCTGTATTTTTTACAATTAACTGACCAATACCAGCTTGAAAATTACCTGTTTCTGTTTCAATATCATATACAAATTGATGTAAATTACTTGTTCTAGTATATTCAATTTCATGAACGTAATTATGCGAAGATGACAATTGTAAATGAAACTTATTTTTATAATTAAAATATTTATTCATCACATCCTTTATATTAATATCTTTTTCAACCGATTTTAATAAATAATATAACGTTTGATAAAATAATTTCGATTTTTGCTTTAATGGTTCATCTTTTTCTAAAAATAATTGTACAAATTGTAGACGCTGTTCGTAAACATTATTTAATATTTCGTAAGGAATCACATCAATCATTCCAATATATAAATCTTCAATAAATAATTTCATATTTACTTTACTCATTTGTTGATATTTTGATGTTGTACTAAATGTTGTAGGAAATCCATATAATAATTCCGTATTCATAGTACATTTTTCAGGTTTAATAATATTCTTATCCTTATCTAATAAAGAATGATCTTCCGTGACATCGACTACTCCTAATGGTGTAAATACACGGTACATTTTTTTCTGTGTTTTATGACGTATAACACGATTAATTTTTGACCATCCATTTGAAGTCCATATTAAATAGTCAGCATATGTTTGTTGTTTTTCATAACGATTTGAATCAAACGGTTTGAATTCTTCATATTGAACCCATTCATTATTTAAATCTTGAATCGTTGAAAAACAAATATGTCCGTTTTTCATTAACATCAAAGGGGTATCGCCTGATACAGAATCACCATACGTTAATTTAGAACCTTCAAATTTATCTAATGTTAAATCACGTGCTGTAATTACCATACGACGACCAGTTGCTGTAGTTGAAGCAGCCAATTCTTTATAACAAATAGGACTGGTGGTTGCTCCTACTTGTCCATACAAAGAATTACAAGTCACCTTATAAGCTAACTGTAAACCATCTAATACACTAATTTGAAATTCATTATTTGTAATTTCTGTTTTCACAATCGATTCTTTAGGTACTTCCTTCACTCCTAATTCTAAATTATTAATTTCCACGGTACCATCTTCTTTTTCTTCATATAATCCTTGATAATTACTTCCGTCTTCAAAATAAACTGTTTTATATTTCATAATTTTTCGGGTATCTTTACGCGCTTTCAATAATTTACGTAAAATACGTGGCAATACTGATTTTTCTCCATTATCTAATTCCGCAAAACGACACATTTTATATCCTACTTTTTTTTTATCATCACCTACACCTTCAAATGTATCATATTCAATATCAATGTAATGATACCCTTCTAAATCTTGATATTGATAATCAATTGTATCATTAATTAATTCATAACTATCGGGATCATTTTTTGATTTTTTGGGGGTCAATACATATTCTTTGAATCCTAATATGGAATCATGAGAGATATTTTCCGCAATCATCGAAGAAGGATACAGTGAATTATAATCCATCACTACAACAGGCTCAAAATAGACACCTGGGTTAGGAACGAATACGATTGCTCCTTCATAAGAACCTTTATCAATATCATCGGGAGACATATCTTTAATAATAAAGTTCTCATCATTACAAAATTTAACCACTAAGGAGAAAATTTTAATTCCTTGACCACGTGTAAATAAATAGGAAAATGGCACAATACAAACATTCGCCATACCTAAATTATTGGTGACAATTTGTAGTTTATTCATTAGTTCATTGACTAATGAACAATCCTTTACACAATATACAGCAATTTCTTTAATCTTATCTGAAGTACCTTCACGATAATTTTTAAATAATTCTTTGGGACTTAAATCGACTTTTTGCTGTTTCATGAATGTTTTGGCAACATTATCTAATTTATAGGAATCTAATTTATGGTCTCGTTGAACAACTTTTAGTAAATCAATTTGAACAATCCCTTCAATATCAATGAATTTCAATATATTTTGACCTAACGCACTGGATGATAAATCTTGTACTGTTAATTCATGTTTATGTTTTTCACTAATTTTAATTCGATTTAATTTACGAAATAAGATATGTAAACAGTTACATAATTTAGCACGTTCATAAATATATTCCCAATCAAAACCCCAGATATTATATCCGGTCATGATATCAGGATCAATTTTTTCAATAAACTGCGCCCATCCAATAATAAGATCTCGTTCATTATCATAAGATTCTACATCTACTCCTTCAATTGGATCACAGTCTTTTAATGTACATATGTATTGATAGACACATTTATTTGTACCATATTCATAAACAGTTGTTCCAATTTGAATCATTTCATCTTCTTTACGCGTGGCTTTCGGAAAACTGCCATCAGAACTTGTACACTCTATATCAAAAGACGCAATCAAGTATTTTGCAATATCTTTAATGTTAGAACGTTGAACTTTATCATAAGTACATTGAATTTCAATCTGACATCTTGTTTCTTTTTCATGTTTGACAAAAGAATATTGTTTCGCATGAATCATACACCATCCAGCGGGTTCAATATTTTGCGTATGATAAAATCGTAATAATGGATTCACCTTTGTTTCGTAAATTCTTTTTGAAAAATCAAATTCTTCTTGAAGACGTTTAATGTAAATTTTTTTCTCTTTGAGTACGCGTAAAAAAGAATAATAACATGACTGATTTTTGAAATTAAAATAACCATATTTAAATAATTTATTATTCGTAAATCCATAAAATTCTTTTTTTTCGACTACTTTAAATTCACCCAGACCTTCTTGTGCGTATTCAGGAATTTCTTTCATAATTTCATTTTTTAACGATTTTAATTTGCGATCATCCCATGTTTCAGGTATTTTAATGTAAAAATGGGGTTGAAAATGATTCACGCGAATACTAATAGAATTTCCATTATTTGTAATTCCATAGCCTTGAATAACAAGTCGTTTTACTTTTTTTTTATAATTATTTTCATCATCATCTTCTTCGTCTTCATTTTCTTCATCATGTACATAGACATCATATGATTTCCAATCACATATCTGAAAAATTAAATCTTGTTTATTATTTTTTATAAAATCATTATTACGAATCATAATATAATATTATGATATATTTTAGGGTGCAGTGGTTTTAAATCATTTTTTAAAATTTTACTAATAAAAAAATATATAATCTATTAAATATATAAATTCATGTATTATAATAAAAATTTATAGTAATTGATACTAAAAGTTATTAATGCATTATTTGAAAGCACTAAAGTTTCCTTGAAGTTAATAATGTGTAAAATATGTAGAATTTAATAATTCAACATAATCCCATTAAATAAAGGGCCTGTATTTTGTTGTTGCTTTAATTACTCTATCTCCATATGAACCAGGTACACCTCTTGAAGTAATAATATTTGATTTTTCAGTACTCATTATCAAAAATTTATATTTTAACTTCAATTCATTAAATACTAATGTTTAATACTAAAATAATAGTTAAATTTTTTTGTGTCAATTTTTTTATTACTTAAAATAAAAGCTTTATATTACATATTATGAGCAATATAATTTGTGGTTTACATAATAGAGGAAATACATGTTTTTTAAATACATGTATTCAATTATTAATCAACGTAGATGAACTTTCACATTACATTATTTCTAACGATTATTTAGTTGATTTAAATAATAATTTTAAAGAAAAAAATTTAAAGAAAACCAAAGATATTAACATTACCTATTATTATGCAGAATTAGTGAAAGAAATGTTAAATTCAAAGCAAAAAGTCGTAGATCCTTCACACTTTCACCAACATGTCCAGAAAATTGATGATACATTTTCAGGATTTGGGCAACAAGATACTCAAGAAATTATGATTTTATTATTGGATTTATTGAATGATGGTGTATCTTATGAAATTGAAATGAATTATAAGGGAGTTATTGAAAATGAACATGATAAAATTATGGTAGAATCTATTAAATATTTTAAGAAAACGTTACGTAATAAATATTCTATAGTTGTCGATCTTTTTCATGGAATGTTTGTAAATATGGTATTTCATAAAAAAAATAATAAAGTTTTATCGAAAACATTCGAATGTTTTAATATGTTGACATTATCTTTACAAGAAGGATCAATCTATGATATGTTGGATCATTTTTTTGTGAATGAAAATTTAGAAGAACCTTATATTGATGATAAAACAAAGCGAAAATATGAAGCATCACGGCAAATTAAGCTTATTAATGCACCTAAATATTTGATTATTGTAGTGAAAAAATATAACGATAATCGTCGAAAAATTAATCAAAGTATTGAAATTCCAGAGAATAATTTAAATATGACTAAATATTGCCTAGGATATGATAGCTTTGAATGTTTCTACGATTTAGTAAGTGTAGGATGTCACGTGGGTAATTTGAATTTTGGCCATTATTATTCGATTGTATTGAAAGATAAACAATGGATGGAGATTAATGATGGTTCTATTTCTCAAATTGATCATTCCAAGCAAAAAAATATTATTGAGAATAATGGTTATATTTATGTTTATAAGAAAAAAACATAAATATAAAAAAAAAATCATTATACATAAACTTTATGAATGAAAAAAATTTTCAATAAATTAAAAAGATTTCAATAAATTAAAAAGATTTCAATAAAATAAAAAATATATAAATAATATATGGATAGAAAAAATTTTAATAAAAGTTTTTTTGAAAATAAATCATCTTCTAATGGAAATAGTCGTTCCAACTCATCTTTTTCAATAGGTAAATTCTTATTGGTTTTATTTATTATTTTGATTATTTTAATTATTATTTATGTCATATTATGCTTAATCAAATATTATCAAACAAGCTGTTATAAAAAAAAAGATTTCTTTACCTATTTATTTGATTTTAATGACAATAATGTATGTTTAATGGATAGAGCACCCTATACTCCTCCACCTAAAAGAGATGCACCCGTTATCAGTAAACCAGTAGTATTAAAGGAAAAAAAACCTTCCGAACTATCTGAATTATTAGGAAAAAAAGAAGTATTCCATATTGGAAATCAAGATTATACATATGATCAAAGCCGTTGTAAATGTAGTTCTTATGGAGCTAGACTGGCAACGGTGAATGAAATGAAACAGGCATACAATAAGGGTGCAAATTGGTGTTCTTATGGGTGGACAGAAGGCCAAAACGCGTATTATCCAGTACAAAAATGTTATCATCAATCATTAAAAGATAAACATAAGGCAAAAATGAGTCATCTTATGGGAGGAGAACAAAAAGAAGGAGATTTTTTAGAAAATTCTGATCAATATTGTGGAAAACCTGGTTTAAATGGTGGATTTTTCGCCAACCCTGAATTGAAATTTGGTGCTAATTGCTATGGTGTTAAACCAAAAGGAGACGTGGTTAAATTAAAAGATCCAGTATGCGATAAAGAAAAGAATTTCTGTGATTTAAAGAGTAACTTCCAAGCATCTCATCGCCTAGAAACTGATGATATAACAGCTTTCAATAATGATTCTTGGAATATGAATTAAATATCAGGAAGGATTATAGTTTCTATTTTTATTAAATAAAAACATTTTATTATCTTTTATGAAATAAAATATCTACCTTAATTATAATGAATTATATATTAATTATTATTATTGTATTAATCATTGCTTTCTGG
>JGI10211J14876_10000870_pt1 | contig 13132 bp, 12 predicted proteins | sample Etolagsediment_FD_14876 | JGI IMG/M metagenome (IMG submission 14876)
TAAAATTATATAAAATTATATAAAATTATATAAAATTATATAAAATTAATTTAAAAAAAAGATATTAAAATAATAATATGGGTAATCAAGAATCATTTCCAGATAATAAAAAAGTGATTCGAAAAATAAAAAAAAAAAAGATAGTCAAAACATCTAATGAAAATTATGAACAAAAATCAAATATTCAATCAAATTCTAATTTAAATAATTATGGTAATAAAATTATGCTGCAACAGATTAATCAGCAACAGATTAATCAGCAACAGATTAATCAGCAACAGATTAATCAGCAACAGATTAATCAGCAACAGATTAATCAGCAACGAAATAATATTGTACCAATTAAAAATAATCAAGAATACAATGATTTTTCAAATTATAATTATGAAATGAAAACAAAAAATAAAGATTTGAATTCAATGTTAATTGAAAGGTCGATGATGCAAAATAAAAAAGTAGATTTAGAGAGCAAAGGTTCTTTTTTAGAGAGACCCTATAATTCTAATTTTCAATTATCGAATCCAAAACCAAATTTTGATAATATTAAATTTGACCCTAATAATTTTAATGATAAAGTAAATGTTTACAAGAAATCAATTGATGAAGAAAAAGAAGATTTTGAATTAAATATTGAAAAGCAAAAAGTAAATTTTTATGAAAATCAAAAGAAGAAACAAAAAAGATTAGAACAAGCAATACATGAATTTGAAGAAAATTATGATCCATGGGATATATTAGGTTTAGAATATGGAGATTTAGATATTCAAAATATAAAACGTGCTTATAAAAAAAATGCGTTAAAATTTCATCCTGATAAAGTAGGTGAAAAATATGAAAATGTATTTAATATTATTAACCAATCATATATATATCTATTAAAAAAATCAGAAGAAACAAATGAAAATGAAATAAAAACAACAAGAGATGTAGTAAATAGAGAATATGAATCTCATAGTGACGGTATGGAAAATATGCATATTGATAAAGAAAATTTTAATCTTAATAAATTTAATGAAATATTTGAAAAATTTAGAATAGATGATGAAATTGATTCAGGTTATTCTGATTTATTAAAGAACGATGATGAAAATAATCAGCCATTATTTAGTTCAAAAGTAAGCAATGAAATATTTAATGAACATTTCAATAAAATTAAAAAAAAAAAATCAGATGCTTTGATAGAATATGATGAACCTCAATCAATGAGTTCTTCTGGAAGTCTTGGTGCTGTAGAATTAGGAGGTTCATTTGAAGGTGGTTTTGGTTCATCTCAGTCATCACATTTAGGATATACAGATATAAAACAAGCACATTATGAAGAAAATCTTTTAATTAATCCTGAAAGTGTAAAATATAAAAATTATAATTCAATTGATGAATATGAACACGAGCGTTCTCAAATAAGTCATAAACCAAATCAATTAGAAAAAATGAAATATATTAAAATCGACAATAAAAATAAATTAAAAGAACAAAAACGAGTTGAATTATTAAGAGAACATGATAATCGTCTTAAAAATAATTATCATAAAATAAATAAAAAATTAATAATTCATAAATAAATGAATTCTTTTAATTTAAAATAATATAGTTAATAATAGATTATGTACTATATATTATTCATTCTTTTTGCAATTTATTTATTTAATGACTTTAATCCTTTTTTTTATAGATTATTTCTTAAATTAATTGGTTTCAATATTGACCAAAAAATATTTGAAAAACTACCAAATGAATTTATATTTATTGGTACTCATACATCAATTATAGATTTTTTTATAGGTAAATTCATTTATTATGGTTATTTACATAAAAAGTATTCAAATTATATATTGATGAAAGAAGATTTTGAAAGATACTCATCCTCTTTTTTTAATATTTTTGATAAAAAATTAAAATTTATAGCAGTTGAAAAAGAAAAAAAAGGATTAACAAAAAAAATTATTGATAATTTAAAATATCGTTCTAATTATCTATTGTTTATTTCTCCTGAAGGAACACGGAAGTATACGAATGAACTTAAATCAGGTTATTGGGTATTGTCTAAAGAACTTGATATAGATATCGTTTTTATTGGAATAGATTTTTATAAAAAAACATTTGAACTTGAAAAACCAAGAAAAGCCTCTTTTCTTTGGGAAAAAGAAAAAGAATTATTTAAAAAAAGCGCTATAAAATATCAACCATTATTTCCTGAGAATTGTGCTTATTATACTAGTGCATAATTAACGAAATGAAAAATCATCGTCGTCGTCGTCATCATCATCGTCTAATTCTTCTATTTTATCATTTAATTTAACTAAAATGTTTTTATTTAATTTTAATTCATCTACTAAATTTTCAATATGATTTTTAATATTTGGTATATCCAATATAATATCATCTAAATTTTCAATAATTTTAAATATATCATTTTCTAATAATAACATAAAGTCACTCGAAATTTCTTTCAAACAATTAAATTCATTTATTAATTTAGGATTTTCCAGAACCTTATTAATCAATATATTAATTATATCTTTCTTTATTAAAAGTGTTTGATTCATAAAAGTAGTTTTAAAATAATATATTTTATTTGTTTTTACCATATCTAATAAATTTTGTTTTTCTATATTATCTTTCGTTTCTGTATTATTTGTATTTTTAAAATTATTATTTGGTTCATATTTTTCATCTTTTAATATTTTATCAAATATAAATAAGTTACTTTCTATAAAAAAAACGGAACGTTTTGATATATGATTAATATTATTTTTTAAAATATTATTTAAAATATCTTCAAATTGTTTTATTATCTTTTTCTGCTCATAAAATTTAAATGTTTTATTGTTTTCAAAAATAAATGTAAGCATAATATGAAGTAATTCAAATTCTATTTCTTTTATATCATCAAAATTATTATTTTGATGAAGCAAATCTATAATAATTATATTAATAACATCAAAATTAATATGTTTATTAATAAATAAAATAGAAAGTAATTCGACCAATAATAATGTTTTTTTCTTCGTAGAAAAAAATTCGTCATCATGTAAACCTTCTAAATTTATTTCTTTTTTCAAATAAAGTTCTTGAATAAAATCAACAAAGAAATTTTTAAAATTTAATTTTTTAAAAACATTTTCTTTTAATATTTCAACATCTGTGAAAGGTCCCATTTTTTGTGTTATATTTTCTTCCAGTTGATAAACAGCATAAAAAAATTCTTCTTCTTTTACAATAGTAATTAAGTTATAATGAATTTTTTTATTATTCCATATTTTTGAACATAAATTAATATATATATTTCTATATTTATTATCATATATGCATTTGTTAACTATTTCTTCGCTTAATATTTTAAATATATTCATATTTTTAATTTCTAATAATTTTTCTATTAATTGATCGCTAACTTTATCAAATGTATCATTTGATATTTTATTTAAATAAGTGCGAATAATTATGTTTAATCTTTCATCTTCATCATCAATACTTTCAAAACTGCATACTTTCTTGAACTCGGACCCATAACTATTATTACGATTTATTTTATTGTGTTTATTATTTTTCTCAAAAATAGACTTCGAAAACTTAGCATTTAATTGTTTTGTTTTTTCAATTTCACTATGTATTAATTTTTTATATATTTGATAAAAAATAAAATGATTTTCTAAATTATCTTTAGACAATTTTTCATTATAAATAGAAGAATCAAAGTCTTTAATGTGAGTGTTAAATAAATTATAATTTAATTCCATACATTTATTAATATAATATTCTTTAAATGATAATATTATTAAATAATTTAAAAAAATGAAAAATTGAATTTAAAAAAGAAAATATAACTTATATATAATTATGGAATTACAAAATAATAATCATAATATTAATAATCTAAGTGATGAATTATTTAATGAATTTCTTTTAACGGAAAAAATTATCATAGAACCAAAAGATTTAAATCATCAGATAAATAAAACACTTGAAGAAAAATTAAAGGAAAAAATTGAAGAAAAATGCATAAGTGAAGGGTTTGTAAAAAAAGATTCTATTCAAATTGTTAAAAAAGGTTTAGGTGAGTTAAAGGGAAGTCAATTTAATGGTAATATGAGTTATGAATTGTTATACAATGCACAAATTTGTAATCCTAAAATTGGACAGATTTTAAAAGCAAAAGTTAAATTTATAAAAAAAATAGGAATATTAGCTTATAATGGACCTTTAAGTATTATTATTGGTAAAGAATTTCATCATGATTTAAGCATATTTGAAGATATTAATCCAGGTGATATATTAGATGTACAGGTAATTGCTTCAAAATTTTCTTTAAATGATAGAGAGATCAAAGTAATTGCAAATCTAAAAATAGAACAAGAAAGTGAAGATACAATGGTATTAGGTGATCTTATTAACAATATGGAAGAAGAAGATAAACAAAATGATATTGAAAATAATCAAGAACAAGAACTTGATGAAGAAAGCAATGATGATTTAGATAATTTAAGCTTAGAATCACTAAGTGAAGATGAAGATGATGATGATGCTTCATTTGATAATGGAAACTTAGAAGATGAAGAAGAAGAAAATATTCAGGAAAATGAAAATATAGAAGACGAAGAAGAAGAAGAAGATGAAGTAAATATAATTAATGTAATTGATGATGAAATAAGTGAACAAGATGCAAATAGTGATATTGATGAATAAACTTCGTTAAAATAAATTTTAAAATATATTTATATTAATCATGGATAATATTTTAGATACATTTCAAATAAGTAAAAAAAATATTGATAAAAATGAAAAATTAAGTCAAGAAGAATTAGAAATAAATATAAATTCAAATATTATTTTAAAAAAGAAAAAACTAATTGAATATTCTAAAAATCTAACAAAATTAGAATATAATGAAATTTTCTCTATTATTGAAAAAGATAATTGTGATTATAGTTCGAATATAAATGGTATATTCATAAATTTATCAAATGTAGGAGAAAAGACAATTGATAAAATATTTAATTTTTTAAAATATACAAAACAAAAAAAAAAGGAGCTTAAAGAAAAAGAATTTTATATAGAAGATTTTAAGAAAAATATTAGTGAAGAAGAATGTATAAAAATAAATAAAAAAAATAGTAAACAAAAAAATGAATATTGTGATGATTTATCGAGTGATGAAGAGGAATGTACTGAAAAATATATATATTTTTCGAGTGATGATGAATAATTTTTTTAAAAAAAAAAAAAGTTGAACATTTTTATTTAAGATTAAAATACTAATAAAATACAAAGATATGTTAAGTGTAAAATATATAAGCAATTATTTAAATAAAAATGAATACGAAGATTCACAAAAAAAGATAGATGCTGATGTTTACAAAAAACTTCAAGAATTTGAGATTAAAAAAGATATTACATTGCCAGAATATGATAGTGAAAATAAACAAGATAAAACAATAGATAAAACAATAGATAAAACAATAGATAAAACAATAGATAAAACAATATTGAGTAAAGATTATGAATCATTACCAGAGTCTTTTGAAAAATATTTTAATAATCATTATTGTTTATTTAAAATAAAGAATAGAAATAAAAGTAATATTTTTACATTTTTCAGTTCATTATTTATTATTGGTAACGAAGAATATATTCTTTTTAATTATGAAGAAAAATTAACATGTATAAAATCATTTATAAAAAAAATGGATGATGCATTATTTACAGAAAATCATTATGAAAAATTTGGTTATCATAAAAATAAATATTTTAATAAAGAGAAAATACTTTGTGTATTAAAGGAAGCATTTCAAGGTAGGGTAAATGAATATTTTGTATTATTATTACAACATGTATCAAATTTTTTAGGAATTAATATGTACATATTTGAACTTAAAAATAATGAAATAGTATCCAAATTATCATATTTATCAAATAAATATAATTTTAAGGAAGAAAATGAAAAAAAAAATATTAATTTTTATTTACCAAGTTATTTCATTATAAAAGAAGACGACATGTATTATCCAATACTTAAAAAATCTGATACGAATATTAATTATTTAATTCACGATGAAATAAAAGAGCAACCTATTTTTAAGATACTTGAAAAATTTGATATTCAACTTTATTCTGTGCAAAAAACAAATAATCATCAATTTGATAAAATGAAATTAGAGGAATTGCGAGAATATGCACTTAAAGAAAATATTTTAATTACAAAAACTTCTGAGAAAACAGGTAAGGAAATAAAAAAAAAGAAAGATGAATTAATCGAAGATTTAAAAAAAATATAATTTTTTATATATTTTTTTAAATTATGTATTTTTTTTAAATTATATATATTTTTTATATATATATTTTTAATATTTTTAATTTTTTAAATATATAAGAATTATAATAATAAAATTATTTAAAATACAAATAATAGTATATATTAGATATGGAATTAAGTCCTAAAAGTTATGATAAATTAAAACAATTCATTAAAAAATCTAAAAAAGAAAATTATTTAGAATTTGAAATTAATTTTAATGATCAACAATTAGATCAAAAAAAATTTGAATCTGTATTTAATAAATTAACTTTTTCACAAAATAATAATGGTTTAGGTTTAACAAAAACAATTATTCAGCATTTGGATATTTATTTAAAAAGTGAAAATAATAGTCGTTCAAGAATGACTATATTAGATGAAAAAGCAATTAAAAAATATTGGTTAGGTATTGAATTAGATGATAGTGACTTTATATTAGAAGAAAAAGAAAAAATAGAAAAATATGACGATGAAGATTATCATTTTCGTATGAATTTAAGTAAAGAAATACCTAAAGAAAAATTTTTAGAAAAAAATATTTCGTTATTAAAAGCAAATAATACAAATAAATATTATCGTTTAAAAAATAGATATTCTATAAAAAGTCCTGATGGTTTATTTACATTTGATTTAACAATCATAAAGCAGGGTTTTGGATCAAATTTTAAACAATCAAAAACATTAAATAGTTCTCCTAAATTTGAAATTGAAATTGAATTTAACAATAAAAAAGAAACAAAAAAAGAGGAAGAAACAATATTAAAAGAATTTATTCAGTATATATATTTGATTTTGAGTACATTAAATGATAGTAATCAACTAATGAGTCAGGTTAAGATGGATGAAATTATTTATGAATATGAAAGACTTGTTGATGTTAATAAAAATAGTAATTTTTTCATAGCAGCAAATCCAATTACACTTCATAAGCGCAATTTAATTAAAAGTGATGAAATTAAAAATATTTATAATCGATATGGTGTTTCATTGAAGGCAGATGGAGAACGTTTTTTTGCATATGTAAATAAACTTGGTATCATTTATTATTTTAACAATAATAAAAATGTTTTATTTAGTGGATATAGTTGTAAAAGTTATAGTCAATCATTAATAGAGGGAGAGTTAATTGTATTAGAAAATAAAAAAATATTTTATGCATATGATATGTTATTTTCAAAAGGAAATGATGTACGTAGAAAATTATTAGTTAGTTTGCGTAAAAAAGATGAAAGTTATGATGAAAAATTAGACGGTCGTTATGATATGTTAAATAAATTTAGAAAAAGCACAGATTTTAAAGAAGAAAAAAGTATTCATGAACATGATAGAATTGAATTCAAAATTAAACCCATTAAATTTTCGTTGAAAAGTGATGGAAGTGATATTTTTGAAAAATCAAATGAATTATGGAGTAGTCGCGCTCAAAATGAATTTGAGGTAGATGGAATGATTTATACACCTATTTATACTCATTATCCGATGAAAGGAGGTAAATGGGATTATTTATTTAAGTGGAAACCACCTCATTTAAATTCAGTTGATTTTTTGGTAAAATTTATGAAAGATGAAAATGGTGTGATTATCAATAGTCCGCATATTGATAATGTTAAACGCATAGATAAAAAGGTAGAGCGTCAAATTAAGATATATCGTACATTGGAGCTTTATGTAGGAGGAATGAATTATGAATATAATAATAAATTTAAGAGAATGATGAGTACAATTAAGCCAATATTATACAATCCACTTAGAGTTGAAAATGTTGAATTAAATGAAAATAATTCTTCAAAAATATTTATTGATGGTTCTGAGAAAATATATTCTTTTGACCCTATTACTAAAGTAAAAGAAGAAATTAACGATGATACGATTGTTGAGTTTGCTTATAATGTAGATGAAAGCAATGGGTTTCAATGGACACCTATAAGAGTAAGACATGATAAAACAAATCAATATAAAGAGGGNAAACCAATATATGGGAATAATGAAAAAACGGCAAATGATATATTTATTTCAATTAAAAATCCTGTAACAGAGGAGATGATTACAACTGGACAAGTTGATATTAGTAATGATCCTATGATTGGTGATAATAAATCATATTGGACAGCTCTTGAAAGTACAAATGAAAATAAGAAAAAACGTTATCCATTTCAAAATTTCCACAATCTTTATATAAAAAATCAGCTTTTTTATATTAGTTCGCCAACATTTCTTCACGATTATTCAAGTGGTCAACATGGTAAAATATTAGATGGTTGTAGTGGTAAAGGAACAGATATTACAAGAATTAAAAAAGCAAATTATGCAGAAGTCGTTGGTATTGAAATTGATGAAATTGCTGTACAACATGCACAGAGTTTTTATAAAACAGCTGTATCACGCCCTAAACCAAAGGCATTTTATGTAAGAGGAGATATGTCTAAACTTATTTTCCCAAATCAATCATGTGCATTTACGGAAAGTGGAAGGATTTACACAAAAAAATTTATTCCAAACAAACATTATTTTGACACCATGTGTTTAATGTTTTGCGTTCATTATTTCTTTAAAAATGAAATTAGTTTGCGCACAATCATACAAAATATAAATGATTCGTTGAAGATTAATGGATATATAATTGGAACATGTTTTGATGGTGCTAATTTATATAAATTACTACAAAATAAATCATCAATTAGTGGAAAAACATTTGAAGGAGAGACTATGTGGAAGATTGATAAAGCATATAACGGTCGTATGACATTTGGTCCTAAAAATGCAAATCTTGGAAAAGAAATTGATGTATTTGTACAGACGATCGGACATGTGCACAAGGAGTATTTAGTCAATTTTGCTTATTTTGAAAAAATGATGAATGAATATGGATTTGAAAAAATAATTATTAAACCATTTGAAGATTTTTACAATGAATTAAAGGCTGGTGAAAATATTATGAATATGGATGAACAAGAACTTAGTAAAATAAAAGGATTTATGGAGAAAATGTCAGATGTTGAAAAGGAATTTAGTTTTTTTAACAGTGCGTTTATATTTAAGAAAGTAGATCATTCCTCGGATTCTTTGTTTCGTAAATTAGTTGAATTGATGGAAAAAGAAGAAAAAAAAGTCGGAATAGCAATGAAAGTATCAAAAGAGGACGAAGGTGTTATTGTTGCTAAAGAAGAAATATAATGAAAAAATGTGTATAAATATTATATTAAATAATTAAATATACTATATAAAGGTATAACTCTTTTAATAATTATGAAGTTCTCATTTCAAAAAGTAGAACAAATTAATAATCATTCTTTTGATTTGGTGCAAGTAAATAAAAAAAGAAACTTATTATTCAAATCTTATTATGATAAAATATCAAAAAAAAAAGAAGAAATAGATAATAATGAAATATCAAAATATTGGGATAAAATGAAAAAAATTGGAAATCCATATGAATTGATTTATACAAGTTATAACAAAAAGAGAAAAAATGACAGTATTAGTGACTATTCTCCAATAAGTCGTTCATATTTTAAATTATGGGAGATTTTTTACAATTTTGATATATTTAAATATTCAAAAAATAATGATGTATTTCATTGCACTCATTTAGCAGAGGGACCTGGTGGATTTATGGAAGCATCAATTAATTATTCAAATAAAATGAAAAAAAAAAATAGTCATTTTTGGGGATTAACATTAAAACCCAATGATGAATATGTACCTGATTGGAACAAAATAAAAAAAATATGTAAAAATGAAAAAAACGCAGTGATTGAATATGGTGATTTATATGAGTATGAAGATGTTTTTAATTTTATATTTAATTTACAATTTCAAAACATGGATTTAGTTACGGCAGATGGAGGTTTTGATTACTCAAGTAATTTTAATGGTCAAGAACTTAATTCGTGTCAAATTATTTATTCTGAAATTGTGGTAGCGTTAAATATATTGAAGAAAAATGGATGTTTTGTTATTAAAATGTTTGATTTATTCAGTTTAACAAGTATACAATGTTTACAATTATTAGTAGAAAATTTCGAAGAAGTTGTTATTTTTAAACCTGAGACAAGTCGTCAAGCAAATTCTGAAAAATATATTGTATGTTTATATTACAAAGATATTTTGAGTGATATTAATAAAGAAAAATTGTTATTTAATATAAAAAAATGGAATGAACTACCAAAAAATGATGATAATTATGTAATGTTAGATATAAAAATAAAAAATTCAATTGTTCATGATCTAAATAATTTTAATAATAATTTTGTAGATAACCAAGTTCAATATATTGATAGTATTTTGCATTTGATTAATAATAAATTAAATAAAGATGAATATCATGAATTATTGAAAAATCAAGTATTTAAAGCAATTGAATGGTGTAAAAAATATCATATAAAGATCAATGAAGAAAGTGTTTATTACAAGAAAAATAATTAAATATAACCTTAAGTGGAAATAGTATTTGTACTTAAAGTTATATTTATAATTAAATATGAGAGTAATTTAAACTCAATAAAATATGAACAAAAGAAATTATGATGAAATGATATCTAATGATTTAATTAGATATTATAAAGATAAAAGAATATATTATTTTCAAAATGAAAAAGAAGAACTTACATATTTTAAATATAAAAATACAATCATTAAAAAAAATAAATTAGAATTTAAATATAAAAGTGATGAAGAATTGAAAGAAAATATATTTTATGCGTTAGGCTTAGTCCCAAATAATGCTTTATTTTCTTATAATGATAAATATTATTTATTTTTAAAATTTGACAATAATTATCAAATCGTGTTTGCACAAGAATACGATATTAAAAATAAAAAACGTTTATTAAAATATATTTTTAAACCAAATACTATTATTAAGAGAATATTAAAAGATTATTAAAAGATTTTTTTTTTTTTTAAGATTTTTAAGATTTTTTAAGATTTTTTAAGATTTTTTAAGATTTTTTAATGGATGGTAATACATCAAACCTTTTCTTCTTTTTTATTCTGACTTGTATATGCTATAAACCAATAAAAGTATTTATCAAAACCCAATTTTATTATTTTCTTCATCAATACTCAAAAATTTATTGAATTCCATAAATTTTTCAATAATTTCTTCTTTTTTAGTATGAAAAATATCAATAAGTATATTTTTAACCAATTCTTTAGTAATTTTACTTTTATTAAAATCATTGTATTTTTCTTGAATATTATCTTTATGTTTTTTTAAGTCTTTATTGACTAAATTATCGTCATCATCTTTAATGTCACTATAAAATTTCAATAAATGATTGTATAATTTGTACATTGTTGAAACAATAATCTCGTCATTATCAACATTCATAAATTTATTTTCTTGAAATACAATTCCAGATTGGTTATTTTCGTCCAGTAAAACATTCATGTTTTTATCATTTTTTAATATTTCCTCCATAGTATTTGAGTATTTATTATCAGATAGTAATAACAATAATTTCTTTTGTATATCGATTTTAGAAATATCCCATTCTTCATTAAAATTTTTAAGTATTTTTTTAGCTTCACTATTAATAATATTCGAATTATTATAAACGTTAATATTAATATTATTAATTTGTTGATTATTAATTTGTTGATTTTCTATATTTTGTTCTATATTCTTTTGTATATATATATTTTGAACATTACTATTTTGTGTTTTTTCTTTTAATATTCCACATTGTTTTTTTTCTAAATGACGAAGTAATTCATATTTTCGAAAAAACTCTTTTTTACAAAAACAACATATTTTTTTATTGTTTTTTTTATAACTTAAAACCACTTGATGAAAACTATTTTCACTATATTCCCAGTTATCATCCACTAAATCTGTTTCATCTTTTGTTTCTACATAAATTAAATCCTTTTCTTGTTTATTTTTAAAAGATAATTCTTGTATTTGAACATCACTATAATAATATGAATCTACATTTCGAACACATTCGTTTTTGCGCCCTAAATGTTTCTTCATATCTTTTTTATTTTTACAATAATAAAAACATCGATGACATTGATATACCATAATCCTATATTAAAGAAGGGTTCTATTTTTATATCTATTTTTTTTTTTATTTTATTTATTTAACATTTTTTCATTTTTTATTTTTGCAAAACTTGAAAATGACTTTTTTTTTGCAAAAATCACATTTTGGATTTTTGCATAAAATGGAATTTTAAATATTTAAAAAAAAATAAAAAGCATTAAAAAAATGTCAAATTTATAAAATTGTATACCATTTTTTTTTAAAGTGTCAAATTTGTCAATAATGGCAAATTTCATTTTTGTCCCAAAAAGTGGGGATTTTTTAGCATTCATAAATTTTATATTTTTCTAATGTTTTTTATTGATAAAATATATATTATTTTTATATATTATTATCATTCATATATTGATATAAAAGTATGAATATTTTATATATTTTTTTTATGGTAATCTTTAGCACAATAATAGGACAAATTTGCTTTTTATCAATAAAAATGTAAAAACCATTAGCGCAATTTTTTGAACGGTGTTTTTTACAAAAAAAGTGTAAATATATATAGATATTTTAAGACGCTCTTGATAAAAAAAAGCGGAAAAAGTTGCAAAATGGCAAAAATGGCAAATCTCTACCAGGGGGTGCAGTCGCCTAGCCTAGACAAGGAAAATTTTTGAAAAAAAAAAACCATCAACAATTTTTCGTGACCCCCAAAACAGAAAAAGTCAAAAAAGGTAGAAAATGCTAAAAAATGGGGACAAAATGCATTCCATGGAAAAATATTTTTTAAAATGTTTTTCGAGGAAAATATAACATATAAAAATGAAAAAATGAAAAAAAAAAAAAAAAAAAA
>JGI10211J14876_10000873_pt1 | contig 13128 bp, 14 predicted proteins | sample Etolagsediment_FD_14876 | JGI IMG/M metagenome (IMG submission 14876)
GTATACCTTCTCTAACTACGTATGTGTAATTACCTGTATAATTAGGTAAGTCCGACTTATTTAGTGTAAAGATTAATCGTGGATTAACCTCTGTCGGCACACTATCCAAGCTCATTGATACGATTGTTTCTTGTAAACCATAATCACTACTTAACACCATATCATATGATGCAGAGGGGTTAGTGTTTACAGAAGATGTAACATCCGGCCATATTGCTATGGTTTCTGTTCCTGATGTATCGTATGTTAAGCTTTGCATACTTAATTGTTGTTTTTTATTTGTAAAAAAAGGGGATAACCCTTCACAGCTATCCCCTTAACTACATATAAATGAAAATCTATGCTACTGATATTCCTGTCAAAAAGTCAACAGAACCATCACTAGTTTGAATTTCGTCCATCGGCTCTGGCTCCAATCCCTGGAACGTAAGAGCGTATTGGTTTGCATCTCCGAATGCTGTACCTGATGTTGCAGAACCAGCTGATAACGTTGCTCCTCTGTATCTTCCTACGAGGAAGTAACGACCTGTATAAGGTGTCTCAATACCGTTGTTTGTCTCAACTATAATTTTGAGATCAGGGTTTTGAGCCAATACTTTTACTTGATTGCGTATAGAAGATTGCAACTTGTGGAACGCAACATTAAGAGTTGTTTCATAGAATACAGTACCATTTTCTAACGATGGTGTGGGTGCTTCTGTTAAATCTCCTGTGTTTTTAGTTAGTTCAAACTTATAGAAAGTACCTGAACCACTAATATCACTAATAAGACCATCGGATACTTCCGTAATACCAGCAACTGATCCTGAAAGGATATAAATGTTTTTGATACCACCTGAATTATCTCTACACCCTAATGTAAAACCTGATGTAATGTCACAAGCCATAATAATGTTGGTTTAAGTGTTAATGTTCTTTACGCTAGATCGTTAGATACGAAATATTCAGGATGTCCTACTTGAACACCAAGTTTAGTTCTCAAACGATATTTGATAGCGTCTGCGTTAATATCATACCATGTTTGGAAGTTCTCTACATCAGATAACAAGTCCGTACCTACTACCATATCACTTGCAGGGCCTAATACAACACGTTCACTGCCTGTTAATCCGTATGTTCCCACAATCTTAATGTTAGGGAATCCTGGTAGTGGAACTTCATAGATACCATTACGACGTTCTACTGATGTAGGATCAAAATGGAATAGATTTTGTTTTGTAAGACCTGATACAACTCTTGTAAAGACCTGTGGCCCCATAAAGAATGTCAAATCTTCTGCGTTAATTACGTTATCATTTTCCGCAGATACCATATCCACTAACTGATCGTATGCTAAATCAGATGTGATTGAACCAGTTGCAGCACCTGTCGGTACGTTTACACCTGATGTTGAACCACTGATGATTCCGATAAAACCATCTGCTTCCGCGACTGCTGTATCAGTTGCTGATGTAGCTGAACCTGATGCTGCATTCCATAGGAAGAAGTCGTTAGCTTGTTGTGATTTACGTACTAAATCTCCTGATAGTTCTTCCATGATTGCGAAAGTTTCTTCATAAGAACCTTCTGGAAGTGCCATCTTACCTAAATACTTATCAGTAAGAAGTTGTAGATTCCATAAATCGTAAGCAGTACGTTTTGTTACTGTGATGTTTCTTTGTGAAAATACTGCTGAACCAGAAGGAGTAGATACAGAATCACCACCTTGAAACTGTGGTGTAACCACCGCTAGGTTAAGTGGCTCTTGGTATTTGATACCTTCTTGTACAGTAGCATATTCAGCAGTTGTTCCAGTAAAGACCGTATCTAATACGATTTTACCAGCCAACTCATTGTTAAAATCCGCTAATGCGTTTACATTAATTGCCATGATTGTTTATTTTTTGTGGTTATTAAGTTTAGCGAGAGTCATTTCGTATCTACGTTGTTGATACTTAGGTCCCTCTGATTTATTAATTGAGGTTGATGTTTTAGAGAATTTAGAAGAAGTTTTAGATTCAGATGCAGGAGTTTCACTCATGTATTCTTTCATCTTTTCTTCTGCTTTTTCTACGCGTTCCATGCAATTTGCCATTTCTTTCTTCATTTCTTCAATCTGTGGCATTACAATTTCTGCGATAGCTTCAACGACTTTTTCTTCAACTTCCATTGATTCTTCGTCGCCTTCTTCCATTTTATCTTCGTCTTCAGCCATTTCTTCTTTTTCTTCTGATGATTGTTCTGACATTGTTTCTTCGGATGATTCCAAAGAACCTTCGCCATCTTCATCAGGATTTCTAAGTCCGGTAATCGCTCCTTCTGAATCTACAATGACAACAATACCTGATTTAGTTGTATGCTCCCCTTCGGGTGCTTGAACCATTTCACCTTCTTCTGTCTCTACGAATAGAGAATCACCGACGGCAAAAGCAGAATCTTTTTGATTAGTTACTTTCGTACCATCAATCAATTCCGCACTATCAAATTCTTGCTTTGTAGTTTCTGAACTTGTATCTTCTACAAGTGAGAAATAACGCTTAACCAGCTCTTTAAGTTCATTCTTTTGCATAAATAAAACTATTAGAGGTTAATGTTTACTTATGATAAATAGAAGTTTGTAGAATATATTAAAAAATGTTATTTATGTAGTTTTGTTAGTCTATCTTCCAAGTTTCTGATTGCTTGTTCTAATACCCAGATATCATAATCTAATTCATTCATTATTCTGATACCTCTTTAATATGTAGTCCTTTGTAAATCCACTTGTATTTCTTAAACTTAATCATTGCTTCTTCTTCTGATGTAGCATTAATTGTAGTGAAGTCAATATCCCAGTCATTGTAGCCAGGTACAAATCTAAGCGCTGATATTTCGTATGTTTTTTCTTTTTGTTCTGTCATCTGTATGTATGTAGTGTTTGTTATTGTTGTTTAACTTATACTACTAATATACAAATGTTTTTTCTTAATGTCAAGTTTTATTTAAAAAACTTACCTAAAATATTATTGTTGACGCATAAAGGATCTTCTAATGCATCAAACTGAAACAAGTATTTTGTTTCTAAATATGTCAACTCTTTTTTGCTGTATGCAAACTCTAATATTTCTTTATGAGGATTATCCCATTCTTTTACTATATCTGATGAAGACATATACGTTTTCCAATCAGATTCTTTTGTAACTTTGCGTTTACGCTTATAACCTTTAAGTGGTGGTTTAGTTATATGAGAGTATAATGACTTTTTACCAATATACCACTGATTAGTATCTAAATTAGAAATAATATAAACAAAGCCAATAGCTTTTTCAGGTACTTGAAACAATTCTTTTATTTCTGTTGTCCTGTATATCCAATTCAATTATCTTCCCTGTTTATGAGATATTCATTTACTGAATCATAGATATCTTGCAATGAATCATTAAAGTCTTCTATATCTTTAACAAGTGCTTCTATCTTATCTTCTATTTCTTCTAAACTCATTTTTTCTTTTATTTATTAATAAGTATCATACTGATTACTTTTTTTATAAATAATAATAATTATTTGTTATTAGACACAGTTCACCTATTAGCGGTAAATCCCATATTTTGTATTTGACTAACAACTATCAACAAAATCAAATACTATCCTTTTTTTATACGAGTTAGGAACTTTGATAGAAAGGTAGGTGATATGTCTATGTAGTTGCCTTTCTTGCCTTTCAGCCTGAACCAATCAAAGTTGTAGTGTCTCGGCAGTTTTTATGTCGTGGAGATCTGCTACTCTGTGTATATAAGTATAAAGATAAATTATTAAAATCAAAAATATTTTTAGTAAATCTATCTTTTTTTGGTATTTTTTCCATTTAGGTTTATACTTATATGTATAAAGGTTATGGCAAATCTTAAACAAAAACAAATAATATTATGAAAACAAAAGAAGAGTTTAAAGATATACCTGATTTTGAAGGCTATAAAGTCAGTAATTACGGAAGAGTAATGAGTAATAGACATGGAGAATGGAGATATTTAAGACCACAACAAGATGCAATGGGGTATTTACACGTCAGATTATACAAACCTGAATTAGGTAGATATCCTAACGGTCATGTTAAAGCTAAGCTATTTAAAATACACAGATTAGTTCTCAGACTATTTTCTCCGCATACATCATCAAAGAAGTTAGATGTAAACCACATTGATGGTGTTAAGACAAATAACCATATCAGTAATTTAGAATGGGCTACACGATCAGAGAATTGTAAACATGCAGTTGAATTAGGATTAAATAAAGTAGGTCAACGACGTAGTAAGCCTCTTAAAGTTACATATCCTAACGGTGAACAAAAAGAGTTTAGTTCACGTGTCAATGCAGCAAAACACTTAAAGTGTAGTGATAAAGTAATATTGTATAGATTAAATAAAGGTAAAGTAGAAATAGGTAAATTTAAAGGTTATATTATGGAGGATGCATAATGCAGTTTTGGGATACAAAAAAAGGAAAATCACAACCACATCAGACAAAGGTGATGGTCATACCAAACATTACAAACTCAAAGAATTTAGAAGCTGATTCTTTTATTGATGTTATTTTTAATCATATAGGTGAGTTAGGTGATGATTTCTTTTGGTATATTCCATTACCTGAACACGTCAAACGATTAGATATCTATGATAATGTAGAACAGATACCTATCTCCATGTCCGGCAATATGTTTCATATGAGAGTTAACTTTCCGTTGGATATTATAAAGTTATTGCAATTTTCAGCAATGCATCCTAATTGTACAAAGAATAGATGGTATAAAGATTATGATGTAGTGTATTCTCATTTACCTGATTGGTCAGTCCGACGATATACACCTACAAAAAAGAAAATCATAGGATACTGTCATTGGTGGGAAATGCCTATCTGTAATGGTAAATCTAATATGAATAATCATCTTAACTTTGAGCATGAGATATTGGGGACATTACAAATGGAAACTTTGTATGTGAATACAAAAGCACAGAAAGATGTAGTAATAGATACAGCAAGAGAATACTTTAACCAAAGACAGATAAAGAGATTAGAAGATATTATACAACCGTTTTACTTATCTATTCCGAAAGAAGAATTAGTAGATAAACCTAGTGATACATATGAAAAAACGATTGTCTTTAATCACAGATGCGCAGAATACAAAGGATATCCAAAGTTTATGAAATGGATGAAAGAGTATCGTGCTCGTAGAACTGATTTTAACTTATGGATTACACAAGCTAAAAAGTTTGGAGAATCATTTAAAGAAGATTGGATTTTAGATACATACTATTCAAAAAGTGATTACTTCAATCAGTTATCTAAAACAGCAGTTGTTGTTACTCCGTATGAAACACACTACGGTTGGTCGTTATCTTCTACTGATGCAATGATGAAAGGTGTGCCTGTAATCTTTGAGGAATGTCCTAATTACAGAGAAATAAATAACGATGCTCCTTTTTATGCTAAAAACAATAAAGAAGAAATGTTTTCGTTATTAGATAAGATGTTAGATGATAAAGAATATAGAATGAAAGCAGCTGAATTCTCATTACAAAGAGCGAAAGAGTTGTCGGATACACAACAGTTTGAAGAACTGCGTAATAAGTTAAGGTAATCTACTTTTTCTCTTTGGTGTTAGTTTGGAGGTAATATAGTCTTTCAGTAGTTTGAAACAAAATCCTCCGAATGCACCAAAGAATCCTAATAATACTGCAATTAATAAATCTTGATACATCATAGCTGACATTGTACCTGTTGCAAAGAAGCCTGTGTATACGTATTCGTTAGTCAAAATATTATCTTTCATTTTAGTTCTGTATTACTCTATCTGCAAAATAACCTTCTATACTAAACCCTTTTAACTGTCCGTTCTTTATCTGCCTCCACACTTCATCATCTTCTACTTTATACATTCCCATCCANGTNCCTTTTGGATAGTTCATATTGTATAAACCTTGTTTATCAGATTCTTCATCTTCTACAATCCATGTCTCAATAAGATGACCGTCAACCAAACTATCTTGNTCGTGTTCCAAGTTAATATCATCTAACTTTTCTTCTTTCATCATCTTTCTTGCAATCTCTTCAATCGTATCTTTGCTGAAATACACATAGTATGGTTCGTTGTTTTCATCAACTCTGTATATCAACTTATCAGGTATCATCAGTGGGCCTACAACAATTCGTTCATCTTCTTCTAATGAAAACTGATGCTTTTGCTGTGAAGAGAATATCTCTAATAAATTATCACCTTTCTTTTGATAGACATACTTTTTATTCCATCTATGTCTACACCCATAACTACCTTTGTATTGGAAGATATCATAGTATCCAAACTCTTGTGAGTTAGCACCCATAAGTGTCATTCGTTCAATATCTTCTTTTCTAAACAACATATCTAAGTCCAACAATCTTCTACAAAACTTTCTGTTTTTGTTGTCTTTTGGGCCTGTATACTGATAAAGTATCTTATACCGACCGGATGTGTCGTTTGTAGGTTCATCAGGGTTAGCAGATTTAGTCGTAGGCAACTTAAAATTACTTTTAGGGGTATCTACTATGTCGTGATCCTTTTCTAACTCTGTACGAGGAATTCCAACACTTTTAAGAGATTCTATTAATCTATCTTGTGTAGATTCAGGCAAATCATCAAAGTATGAAAATTCATTAAACGGCCAATCATCAGGCTTTTGTATCTTTCGTAAGTTCTCTGTGTATTGTCCGACAACTTGACCTGAACGTGTTTTGATAAGTGCAGCAGGTCTTTCTTCTGTTGGTGATAACTCAAAATCAGTACCAGGCACTTTTAGTTTACCACTTACTCGTAAGTTTGTAATCTGTCCTCTACCTCTATCATCATCATCACCTCTACCTGCATACGTCCAACTCACATAATCATCAACACTAAACCCACCTGCGTTCTCTACAAATTGTTGTGATTGTTCTAATTTATCTAATTTGTTTTTAGCCCACTCTATGCCAGCCCTTCCTCCCCAAGCATCAACCATAAGACCGCCACATCCTTCGGAGTAGGGGACATCCTCGTATTGAAGATGTCTGGCAAATGACGCCATTCTTGCAATTGTGTCTCTACTGATAGGTCGTCTGTTAGCAAGCTGATTAGCTCTAGCCCAACCAACTCTTGTTCCACAATCATTGTCAGGATGGCTATCTCTCCATTCGAGAGCTCGTTTTGCTGCATTAGTAGCTGATTCAGGATAATCTGTGTATGATTCAAACTTTTCTTTATCTTTTATTTCGTTAATAAAATCAGGCAGTGATGTAACATCTACTTCCATTTCTTCTTCATCCAAGTATAAACTACGGATTGCTTCAACGTGACCTGCAATATACTGATGTTCTTCTTCTAATCCCATCATACGAGATAACGTCATAATCTCTTCTGCAAGTAGTTCCGCAATCTTTACATCTTCAAAAGATGCTCTACCCATTTCTTTTATCGTATGTTTCTCTAAATAAAATAATGCATCTTGTAACTTTGCTGCTCGTATCGCAATACCCATATCTACATCTATTTCCTGCGATTCTATCTTTCTGTATAATGTAGATGCGCCAGGACACATATCATAATGACGTGTTCTGTAATCACCAATTACGATTTCTTGTGGGTCTTCCGTTTCATCAAAACTATCCCAATCACTATAACAGATTGCAGAAGCTTGTTCTTGATCAAATCCTTCATCCATAACGACAGGTATACAACGTGAGATATACTCATCTTTACTTTCGTTAGGTAGTTTATTCACAAACTCTTTACGGATTCGTTCCAATACATCAGCACGTATTAAGTGATATAATATGGTATCATCCATATCTTCATCATCAAATGCGTAAAAGTGTGCTTGATGTGCAGGATTTTCTACTAATGCAACTGCATCAAACCCTGCTATTTCTTCTTCAATTTTATCTAATATTAACTCTACGATCTTCATATCTTTTTTTTAATAAATAGTTATCTTCGTATATTCTCTAACTTACGTTTAGCTCTAAGTCGAGCTTCTGCTTCTTGTCCACTTGTTACATCACCTGTTAATACATACGTTCTGTTAACCGTAGGTGGTGATATCTGTGGTGTCTGTTGTTGTAAGTTCTGTTGTGGTGGTGCAGTTATTGTTCCTAAACTTGGTGTGGATAACCCACCGCCTACTCCACCACCTAATCCTGCGGATACTGATTTAGTTTTTCCGACTGCTTGACGAACAGCACCAATAATACCTGCTGCTTGTGCTGCATACGCAATAAGTAAAGGAACGTTTTGTGGAAATCCAACTTTTGCTGTTTCTGCTGCACCTACTGCTGTTGCTGTCGCTGCGTTTGCACCTTCTATGGTTGCGTCAGTTGCAGCTTTCTTCGCTAATGATAACGTAGATTGAGCGTTAATAACTAACTCTTGTGCAAGTAATGCTTGTTTTGCGACTAAGGCTGCTCTACCTAATGCAGTTTCTTGACCGAATAGTTCAGATAGATTCTGTAATGATTGTTTCCGTAAATCAGTTTTCTGTTGTTCTAAAACTGCAATTTGTTCTAATTCTTTTTCTCTTTCTTCTTGTTGTTGTTCTTCTAACAACTCTTTTTCTTCCTCTTCTAACTCTTTTCTTCTATCTTTATAGAACTGTCGTATCTCATCTTTCTGTTCTTCTGTCGCTTGTAATCGTTCTAATTCCGCAAGTTTTCGTTCTTCTTCTAAATTGATTTTCTCTAACTCTGTATCTGCCTCTATATCTCTTTCTTTCTCTCTAAACGATAGTAGTATATCTTCTATACTCTTTACTCTCTGTTTTTCTGCTTCTTCTTTCTTTTTAGCTTCTTCTTCCGCTTGTTTTATTCTCTTTTCAGATTCAGCTTTCTCTTCTTCTGTTAGTTTTTGTTGTTCTGCTATTCGTTCATCACTAACTCGTTTTTCTTCTTTTGCTGTAAGTGCTAATAACTCTGTTTCTTTTTTGTATATCTCTTCTTTATCCGCTTCATTTCTTATTAAGTTATCTAACTCTGCGTTCGCTTTCTGTAATCGTAAGTTGTATAACTCTTCTGCACTTGCGCCTGATGCTTCCGCAACTTTAATTTCTCTTTCTAATGATTTAACTAATTCATCATTTGCTTCTACTGCTCGTTTGTTTGCTCTCTCTGCTTCATCAGGCAATATATTAAAGAACTCTAATACAGGTCTAAATGTATCTACTAAATTATTAAACTGTTCTTTTACATTACCTACAAACCTTGATAATGCTTCTGATTCAGATATAAACCCACTTACCGCTTTATTTATCTTATCAAAGTTTGCAACAACTAAACCTAACGCAACAACAAATGCACCAATACCTGTTGCGATAATCGCTTGTTTAGTCGTAATACCAAATATTTTAGATTTGATGGTGGCTAAGTTAATGTTCTCTGCCATAATAGCAGCACCATCAGCAATATCAATAAACCCTCTACCTGCTGCGATTGCTGATATTGCTTTTTCTTCAAACTCTCCAAACACTTCTGATTCAATACCAATCAATCCAAGTGAACCAACAGTTGCTTCTAATCCCCCTGCTAATGCAGTTACCGCACCTTGTGAAGCTCTTACTTTCTTTTCTAATGTAAATCCTTCTACTTCTGCGTTTACACCATTCAGTTCTTTTGTAACTTGTTGTGCTTGTGTAGCAAGTTCTTGGAATGCTTCACTACCAACAGGTACTTGTTTTAGTTGCGCATTAATATCCTGTAACTCACTCTCTAAATCTTGTAGAGATTTCGTTTGGACTTGGACATCAATGTTAACTGTTTTAGTAGCCATTACTAAATAAATAGATTACTGTATTGTGTATGTTCACCCCAATACTCATCCACCTCTGTTGTCTCTGTTGAGTATATGGAGTTGTGTGATGTGTAGTGATGACCATGATTTATGTGAACGGATGGGTTAGGTGCTTCCCACTGTATTCTTTGTAAATCTTGTGGTTCAACCATACCTGCTCCTACCAATATTCCGTTCTTTAACACTTTCTCAAAATGTGTGATTGCATCACTAAACCTCATCGTCATTTGATGCATTGGTTCATCATTCTGTTTCTTTACCTGCCAACCATTTTCATTCAATCCTATGTAATTCATATTTGTTAGGACTTTACCTTCTTCAAAGTCCTCAAAATCAAAGTATCCTTCTCCATACATTACATCATGCTCTAAAAACGAAACATAGTTGTATCCACCTATCTTCTCTGCGTTATACAATAGTTGTAAGATATTAAGAACTTGATTGACATGACCGTATGTTCTTGTCGGTGATAAAAACTCTGTAAATGGATTACCTTCTTGTTTATACCATACAGATGTTAAGATATCAGCTTTGTCTTTGGATGCAGTAACAAGTGTTTCTAATGATTTTTTAATAGCAGGTTGTGTTTCATTCTGATAGTTGTTAGAATAAAAAATACCTAATTTATCTGATGTAGTATTCTTTATGACTAACCACTCCCTCTCCTTTACCTTTTTAGTATACCTCTCACCTTCATATTCGTATTCTAACGATAGATATTTAACTTGTCCCATGTTAGGGTCGCCTATAATACTATTGTCCACATAAAGGAAAATATTGTCGCCTACAACTTTGTCTTTTATCTGTTGTGTGCAATCTTCACCGCCGTATGTTGCTGATATAATGTTCATGTCAATACACTCACTTGTTCTGTTTTTTGTATTTGTTCGTAATACTTTTTACTTGCTGTTCCTTCTTTGATATCTAAATCTAAATTGTATGGTAGTATATGAATATACTTTGCTTTATAAAACAAACCATTCTCATCGTTAACTACACCTGCATTATGAAATATATTATAGTCATTCCAATCTTTTTCTTGCGATGTCGCCCACGCAAACAATAAATCATCGTGTGTTCTTGTCTTAAATCCTCTCTTCCACCCATTCCATAATACTGCCCACATATCAGCACACCATATTTGTAATTCGTGATGTGTTGGGTCTTCTTTCTTTTTCTGCTGATTTAATTTAGTGATTCCGACAAATAAGTTTTCACTATCATTTTCTACATCTTCCCAAAACGATGCATCTATATTCTTCATAATGTATTGAGCCCCAATAGTATTATCGTTATTATCTATAACAATTTGAGGATCAATATCTATAATGTTTGTCATTGATTCAAAGACATCTTCACCTTTGCCAATAATATAATCGTAAGAAATATACCACTTTGTATCACTACCATACCATAGTTCATCATTTGTAAACTGATTCCAATCTATTGGTTTTGTAAATACGATATCGCAATCGTGGTAAAAGATAACATCATTCTGTAATTCAGAATGTTGTTCCCAATGCTGTTTTAAGATGTTAGGTCTAATACTACTGATGTATTGTTTTTTTAATCTTGTATCTTTGTAAAAAAAGAATCTTGCTGCATACCCATATCGTAGTTTATGCCATTCCTCTGGTATCTCATCTTCGATATAACAAACGATATCTACCTGGTTAAGGTTTATCCCTACTTCCTTAAAATTATTCAGCATAACCTCAACCTGCCACGCATAATACGATGTAGCTGGTTGCGCACATACAAACCTCATATCTTTACTCTTTTTCTTTCTACCACATCCACAATCACTCATTAAGACCCTCCGCATAATGCTGTTTGTATTACTGATCCTTGATTAACTACTTCATGTACGTATGTACCGTCTGAATAAAACCCTGGTGGTGCAAAGTTTGTACCTGATGCGTTTGTATAAATTGTACCTACATTTAACCATGTTGCATTATCGCCATAGAATACATTGCCTGATGGATAATTACTACATGCTGTATTTCCATCTGATGCATCATATCCAATATCGTTATATGCCGTAGTTGCAACTGTTGTAGTAGTAGTTGTTGTAGTTGATGAACAATCTACGATTTCTTTTACTTCACCTGCAATATCTATACGCATTGCGTATTCTGATTGTCCTGCTGTATTAGATAATCCATACCATTTACCCGTAGAACCATTACCACCATTCCACGCATTTGTTAGTAAATCATTACTGTATAAGATATCACCAACAATAATACTTTCTACATTTGCTCTGTTTGAGTATATGTTGCCTGTTGTGATTGAAGAACACGCATCTCCACTTGTTAATGAACCTGCGTCTTGTGTTGTATTTACTTCGTGTTGTATACCAGGTATAGTTGTTGTTGTAGTCGTAGATGTAGTGGTAGTTGTAGTTGTTGTTGTAGAACAATCTACAATATCTAATACCTCACCTATACCTGAAATTTGAATAGAGTAAGTTGGTACGTTTCCATTTAATGGGCCTAAATCATACCATAAGTCATCACCAGACCAGGGTGAAACCAAAGTATTATTAGAGTAAAGTATATCTCCAACTTGTAAGTTAGCAAGTAAGTTTCTTGTTGAATAAATTGGAGTACCTGTTGTACCCGAACAACCTGCACTAAACTCTCCATTCGTTTCAGTTTCAACTGAATAATACGTGTATACTGCTTGTGTTGTTGTAGTTGTGGTAGTGGATGTTGTAGTAGTTGTAGGTGCAGCAGTTGTTGTAGTAGTAGTTGTTGTAGTAGTAGGTAAGTTGGAGCATAACGTCATATCTATAACGTTACTATTCTGTATCGTAGCTACATACTCTCCTTCATTGCTTAAATATCCCTCTTCTATAAAGTTATTTGATCCTGATAAGAAGAAGAATGTGTTATCTTCAAACTCTGACTCATAGCCTTGAACTTGTATAGATGAACCAATACCTGCGCATGCTTCATAAAAATCATTGGTGTTTAATGTTGCGTTAAATGTAAAACGCTGCGCTTCCGTAGTAGTCGTAGTAGTTGATGTTGTCGTAGATGTAGTCGTAGTAGTAGTTGTAGGTGCAGCAGTTGTTGTAGTTGTAGTAGTTCCACCACACGATTGCCAGCTCATTACTGTACCGTCAAAGTCAATGCGTATAACTTGATTTGCAGCAGTTCCACTATTATCATTTACACCAAAGTATAGTTGTTCGCCTGTTATAGGTGTAGTTAAAAACGGATCTGCATACACAACTTCGCCGGTAATATCTACAGTAACTGTTTTGCCTGTACCTGCTAAATAAAAGCTATTGTCTGTAGGATCAGTTTCATTAC
>JGI10211J14876_10000874_pt1 | contig 13125 bp, 18 predicted proteins | sample Etolagsediment_FD_14876 | JGI IMG/M metagenome (IMG submission 14876)
AGTAAGTCGGACGTGTTGGAAATGCTGGAGATCATAGAAATAGGGGAAATGCTGGAAGGTGACGAACACTCTTGCGGTCAAGATGAGCGTAACAATGTATAATAGGCGAAATGTCGCATATAGCTACACAATCACTGCAATAACAGGGTATAACTGCCAGCGCAAAGATGAACGGATGAAAGCTCAGAGAGTTAAGGGGGCAAAATGAAGGGCGTATCACGAAAACACAACATCAATGTGGACGCATTATATACAATAAAGGCGCAACAGGATGTCCTAGACGCAGAGTTGGGTGTGAAGTGGACGCAGATAAAGATTAAATTGAGTGACTGGTTGCTCAATTCTACAGCAAGTATTTCTCCAAGTGGTGATTTCAAACAGATCAAGTGCTGTGTGGACAGTATTTGTGGCCTGAATAGACTAATAGGCTCGCAGGCAAAGCCCCCGAAAGAACCGCAAGACTTGCCACACGCAGCCAACAGGACAGAATCTATCCTCAAGCGGCTAGATAGCACCATGAGCAATATTGGTACAGAATCGGCACCTGGTAAGAAAAAGCCTAAAGTGTCTCACTAATCCCCAATGAATACGGGGGTATTAAGGCTAGCGTCGCATAATCTGCCTTATGTCGCACAACACCAGCCATTGCATACCAACGACTTACAACTATTCCCTATCTCCCACAGCCAAGCTTAATGAGACACATAGTAGATCAATGAATACGGGCGTATATGGCGTCGGAGGGGCGTACCTATACCCTGAGTATGGTCTGGCAGTCGCTCGTCCTGTGTAGGGCAATGTGGGGCACGTGAGAGGCATTCGTGAGGACGGCAGGCTGAGACGGGGGGAACCCCTTCCCCTCGGGGGTTGACTATACTATACTATCCAGTCCGCCCTTCCCGCATCGTCAGAATCACCCCCTATTTACCCCTATGCCGCCGTCTATAACCCTGTACTAACCTCCATATATACAGTTGTATGCACTTATGTCTTGACATTGTACAGGTTATTTGTTACGGTGTTGGAAATCAATAAAAGGAGTTGGTATGCAGATAGAACATGACGTGGAGAAGATGGTAGAGAAGGCGATAAATAACGCATTGGCGCATGAGTCCAGTGTTAAGTCGATGGTAGATGATGTGGTACGTGAGCTTATTAAGGATATATTGAGCGACACGGCGAAGGAACAGCTTAAATAGCGTATTGGGGAGCCTCAGTTGTGGGGTTCCCCTCTTTTATTGGTTGGAAAGCCGAGGGAGTATAATGCAAGCGATAGTATTGATAATGGTGTTGACGTTGTTGTTAATCGGAGTAATAGCATTACTGGGCGTGGTGCTGTGGGAGTTGATGAGGTAAGTTATGAGTGGAATAAGCATAGTACCGGATATAACGCATGATCTGTCTGGGCGGGTGGAAGAGTTGGAGGCTGAGAATAAGCGGTTGCGTAAAGCATTGGAGGGTATTGCAGCACAAACGATAGACGGGTATAATGAGTTTTATGTGTCAATAGCCGAGCAAGCCCTGAAAGGANNGGATGAGAGTAATAGTGACTGACATACTATTCTGGCCAGCGGTAATGTTTTCCTATCTACTNGGCGTTCTGTCGGGTATACTGTTTATTATTCTCAATTATGAGAAAGGGAGTTGAATAAATGAAACGTATTGATTGGTTAGTAGCGATCCTATTCGCAATTGTGATGTATATCATGCTAGTTGCTGTTGTACCGTATGGGTTGGTTAATTAAGGAGAGCAAGATGAAATACCTACTCCTATCCCTAGCACTCTTCTGCATCTTTATCCCGATGTTGTCCGGCGAGTTCCAGTTTGACGACCATTACAATATTACGCAACGTGAAGGCGACGGCAGGAATAACCATAGAATCCTGCAAAACGGGATTAACATCCTGCTTTACAAGGTTTACGGAACCAACCCAATTCCTTACCATTTAGTGTCGCTGTTCTTTCATATAGGCGTTTGTTGCGTGCTTGTGGCTCTTTGCGAGGAGCTTGGCGTTAACCAGTGGGCCGTTGTCTTGTACGCTGTTCATCCGGTAATAGCTGGCACAGCTAGTTATATTATCCAGTCATCGGTGATTATGGCGACTTTCTACTGTTTACTGGCCTTATTGCTGTATTTGCAGAAACGGTATGTATGGTGCGCTCTTTCGTGGATAGTCGCATGTTACTGCAAGGAAATCGCTTGGCAGTTCCCATTGGTTATCTTTGCGTGGGAGTGGAGTGCGAGAAAGCGTAACCCTTGGATGCTTGGTACGGTTATATTGGGTGAAATCGCTGGTATATGCTATATGTTTCATGTCGGTGCGTGGGATAGATGGAACCTGCACTTCAATATGGCAGAGCGCATGGCAACAGAAGGAAGGGTGTTATTTAGTTACTGGGGCAAGATACTATGCCCGCATACAGGAAACTTGACTATCAATGCGGATACCATAGTTACAAGCGATTTGTTTATACTTTACTTCTTTGTACTTATTTGCCTTGTGGCGTTTATGTTTTCTAACCGGATCTGGTCGTTCGCTATATTGTGCTTCTGTTTCCTGAATATAGGTGAATCGACGTTTATGTCTCTTGAGCTGGCATTTGAGCATAGACTGTATATGCCGCTGGCCTTCATGGTTCCTGCGTTTGCAACCATACAGATCAGCAAAAGGACGTTCACTGCTTTCCTTGTGTGGTATTTGGCGTTATGCTTCTGGTATCAGGGTTTATGGCGGAGGGAATACAAGATGTGGAAGCATTGCGTTAAGTTGACGCCAAATTGTCCGAGGGCTAATATGAACTACGCCCGTCAATTGGCTAGTAACCGTGAGTTTGGATTGGCGTTAGTGTATTACAGGCGCGGGATGAAGTGCTACCCTAAGCATGGCGGCTGTTGGCAGACTTGGATACAGAGTGATATGAATAAGCACGGTGCAGTATTTCTTGCGGACACGTTCTTATTTATCAAAAACACAGGTAAACATGGATGGGAGTGGAATGCATCAACCGATTAGCAGAATAGTTCTAGAGAGCGAATTAAACGACTTAATTGAAGAGCATTATCTTATGGCCGATTATATAACACGACTAGATGATAGATTGGAGGAATATGAAACACGCCCAGAACTGATATATAAGAAAATACAAGCCGTTAAGGAGTCTTGTCTGCCGATATGTATACAACTATTAAGGGTTATTGGCAGGCTCCCAAAAAGGCTGAAGGAAGATGAAAAAATACTTGGCATTGAAGATACTTTGCTAGATATATATAACGAGGTTGATTATGACGATACGAAACACAGATCAAAGGGTAGACCCAAAAAAATGGGATGAAGCTGAATACTGGAAACAAAGGGAGAAACGACGTGAACTGGAAAAAAGAGAGCGTGACGAAATTCAACGAGGAACACAGCCCAAAGGATAAGCGGGCGATTTCATTAATCTCCGTGGCTTCTGACGAGGTGGAGGCGGCGGCGTATAACATAAGAATACCGTACGAGGAGCTTGATTATCTTCAGTGCACGACTGTGGATACGCTATTGCTTCTTGCCAGCGGGGTGCGCCCGGCAGATGTGAGGGATATAATATCAGAGCGATATAAAATAGATTACACTATGAACTCAGTTTATAGTGCTAAAAACCAACACCCAGTGGAGTTCCACAGGATGCTGTCGTTCTATCGCGAGATATTCCTAAACCAGCAAGTGCAGGGCTTAGAGCAGAGGATATATCAGAAGCTCGATATGGCCATTGGGAATATAACTATCCGCACGCCTTCAGACTATTCTAAAATCATGTCAGCGATGAAGTCTGTCAGCGATATAAGGAAGAGCAAGGAAGAAGAGGCCGGACATAGCGGTATAAGCACAGATGCGATGAAGAAGCTTGAGGGTAAAATGAAGGCTATAACGGGCAAGCATGAATAGCGCTGATAAATACAATATACATGGCATAAAGCATATTATGCCAATGTTCGGCGAGTGGCAGACTTTCTATGAGTGCCAAGATAAGATGATTCGCATACCGGATCAGGGTTACGGAGAGCCTATTGAACTGTCGCCTTCAGATGCTCAAGACGTTAAGCAGTTTCTTGAGCTGTATGAGCGCAACCGCATGAGCTTCTTTCTGCCTCATGGCCCTAAAAAGGGTGGGTGGGTTGGATTTTATTAACGACTGGGAAAACGAGATATGTATGCTTACAGCGCCCACTCGGACGGGCAAGAGCTGTCATGGTAATATTTTTGCCGCCACTAGGACTATGCGTTGTGATCCTAATTGGCATTGCTTCCAACATCACGGCATGGAGTATCACGACTACAGGGGCGCACGTAGGCTTGTAATATCCTCTTACGAGTGGACAAACGTACAAGAGCTATGGGAAGAGTACCTAAAGTGGCTGCCTCGTGAGCAGGTTGGCAAATATCTACCAGATTGGGGTAAGTTTAAGGACGAGACTGGCAAGCCTCGCCCGGTAGACCTCAAGCAGGGCAAGATAAGTAAGATTAAGCTTAAAGATGGCACAGAGATACTATTCAGGTGTGATAAGCAGTCCCAAGGGCCGTGGGAAGGCCAGCGGTGGGATGAAGGCCATTTCGATGAGCAGAGACAGCGCGAGAAGTTTATAGGCTATCTGCGTGGAACATCCAACACCTCTGGCTTGTGTCAGTGCTGCTTCACGCTTACGGGGCATGTGGTTGACGATAGGCCGGATACTGGTGCAGGTGGATGGATAAAGAAGGAGCTTTCTGATGGCAGGTATACCTTTGGGCGCAAAATAGGCAGATACAAGCTAGATATACCAACTACTCCTGATGTTATTATGTCGAGGGAGGAGAAAGTTAGGCTACACGAGCAGTGGGTGGTCGAGCCGGAGAAGAATAAGGATACAGACACACAAAGAAAGGCGCAGGCTCGCTATTTTGGAGGATGGGAGTCTGGTTCTGGCCTAGTTATAGAGAGTTATCAGCCTCAACACCACCAGATCCCAGCGCAGATAGTGGACTTCAGGAAGTCTGTATTTAAGGATGCAACGAAGTACAGGGGGATGGATCATGGTTTGGGGCGTCCTGCAACGTGTTCGTGGGGTATGGTGTTCCCGTGGGGCGATTTATTGATATATAGGGAATATTACGAGCCGGGTAAGACAATACCCTACCACGCGAGGCAAATCGTTGAGTTATCAGGTAATGAGCGCAGGAAGACCGATATGCCGTATATGGACTTAGATATACACGAGTCATTTGATGTGTACGAAGAGGTGCAGTTAAAGGAGATATATGCGGAAAGCGTAATGGATTCTAGATCTTTCTCGTCTCCAGCGCAGGAGTCAGATAGGACGATAGGCCAATTATATAACGATCACGGGCTAGAGTGCACAAAGGCGTCGGGGCATAAGAATGAGAAACTTGTTCCGCTTATGTTGACGTATTTTGAGTTAGACCCGCAACGTCTGCACTTGATGCACCAGCTCTACACAAGGGGTGCCGTGGATGAGGACACCTATAGGATTTGGTTGAAGAGCAGGGATGGCGAGTATAAGAACGCGCCTACAGTCTATTTCATCAATGGTCTTGATAAGACTGACGAAGAGCTTACGAGCTGGGCAGTTAAGCCAAACGGCCAACCAAAGGCGGAGAATGACCACATAGCGGGAGGCGCTCTCAAGTACCTCATAGCCTGTGAGCCAACATATTGGGGTCAGAACTGGCGAGACGACAATACAACGCCAGCGCAAGAGTCCCCAGCGTGGGATACCGATATTCCAGTACCAAAATCTGGTACTAATCGCTACACTAACTACTAAAATCCACTAAATACAGCCCTTTCCACCACGGTAGGACTGCGCCTTTCTGTATTCTCATTTTTTTAAATTCTAAAATTCTAAAATTTGAGAATTATTATCTTGACTTTCTCATATTTGATATGTTATCGTCCCGACATACTGATGGAAGGAGGCGATGAATGAGGTCGGTTTTAGAAGAGTACGTGTGGAACGAGGCGAACGACACGGTGGTGTTTGAGACTGAGGGCGTTGAGAAAAGGCTGACGTTACAGCCTAATATGATTCTCACCCGGATGTGCGAACTTGACACCGAAAAGTACTTGGTAGGGCGCGTGGAAGACGCAGGAGACGAGTACGATAGGTATTTAGAGCACCTTAGTGGTGGTTATTGCAATTTTGTAGAGGTTTTGGCGGTAGGAAAGTGTCGGAATTGGTCTAAGCGAGAGCAGAAGAAGTATAAGGTTGCCAAACGCTGGACACTGCCCGTAGAGGTCGGCGATTACTTACTGATGCCTGAAAAAGATAAATGGTGCAGAATGTGGAGATATGTCATGGGTAAGCCCTACCTGCATATCTCTGAGTTTCATGTGCCCATACTAATACTCCGAAAGGAAGGCTAATGAGCGAACCAGTACCGTCTGAATTTAACGTACCATCCCAAGAGAATATAGAAGCCGCCGTAAAGGAATACGAAACCATACCAAGAAACTATGTTGAGGAACCTGATAATTTAGCTGATAACGAGGAGTTAGTGGGAAATTATACTAATTCCGTCACAAAGTTCTATAATAGATATATAGGCCAAGGCGAACGTAAAGACCTTGAAGACTTCCTGAAGAATGCTGATGCTAAGTACAGAATGTCGCCAGACGTTGTAAACCAGTACTCGACTAACTCTTCTCAGAAGCAGAACACGCTTTCTCACGTCGCTAGTGAGCAGTACTATAACTCAGTTAAACTCATTCACTCAGGGCTTACAAGTATCATATTTGGTGACGGAGAGATCAAGCCAGCTAAATACGTGCCGGTCAAGGGAACGAACGACTACACGCCAGAAGAGGGTAAGCGTATAACGGACGAGCAGACGGCATACTTTAACGGCGTATATGACCTCGAAAGCTGGGATGGCAAGATAAAAGAATCCATGCTGTGGATGTGTAAGAATGCTCAAGAATTGATTTCCGTGCAGTGGATGTATAGGACTCAAAGCCAAGTTGAGCGAGTTCCGGGCTATTACACGAGAAAGAAGGAGCCAAGAGAAGCTGTTATAGGCAAAGAGGTGCCCGCTGAGATGTTTGATGTTAATGGCGAGCCTATTGATGTTGTGTTCGGTAGGGATGGCAAGCCTAAGTCATATGCGTTTGTGGAGAAGGTAAGGGTAGTCCAGAACCATCCTGTGTTTCTCAGGTACGGCCTTGACCGGGTTTTGTTCGACTTAGCCATTACTGGCGATTCATTTAGCGATTGTATGCAGAAACAATCCTGTATTATCATGTGGGATGACGTGACGTTTGATGAGCTTTTAAACGGCGAAAAGGACGGATTATACCAGAATGTAGATAAAATTACAGAAGCACACCTATATGACGGGTCTAATGAAGACGGCGGTAACATCCAGCAGGACAAAGATGATAACGCCGATCAGCAAACAGAGAGAGTTCGTAATGGTCTGTTCCGCCGCTATCACGTTTACATGATTGCCCCTATAGATTATGACAAAAAGAAGTGGGATACTTCTGTTGTGCAACAAATCACTGAGTCTGTTTTTGTTGGCAAACTTAGCGACTCCAAGACCAGCGGAGAGAAAAAAACCAACAATGACGCTTCTGTGTGCCTTATGCTTAGAGAGCTTCCTTATCACCACAAGCGATACCCTCTCAAGCTTATCCATTGCCTGCATGACGACAAAGAGGGTGCGATTAAGATGGGCTATTACAACCTTTCGCAGTGCAACATAGAGGAGCAAATAACCACGCTAAACCAGCACATAGACAATAAGACGCTCAAGATTAAGACTCCCTTCGTTGCAGAGCGAGGAAACGTCTTATCTCGTGAGCTTATATTTAAGAATGGCAATCAGGTTCTATGGGTTAAGCCTGGAAGTTCGCCAACCGCACTTACTCAACTCAAGATTGACGACATGACCAACTCAACAATCCCCCTTATGGAGTTCCTTAAGAAGCAGGCCGACGAGACGTTGGGAACCACTGATGTGATTAGGGGCGCGTTTGCTGGATCTAGGACTACAGGCACAGAGGTTCTTTCGGTGCGCGAACAGGCGTTACAACCAGCTATAGAGCACGCCAAGTATGTTGCAGGGCAGTACTTTGATTATATTCTCCGTGATGTGGCTGACTTATCGAGGCAATACGCAGACCCCGAAAACCCTATGGACTTAGAGGGAGATAGAGCCGACATATATATAGCCAACCCAGCGCAACTGTACGGAGAATATAAAGTTAAGATAGTTACCGTAGAGCACTTTAAGGCTGATTTAACCGCAAAAGATTCGCTTATACAATTCATGAACACTGGTTACGACAGGGCGCTTCCATTTATGCAGGAGCAAGGTGCCTTACATTTCTGGCGCATGGTTGGCAAGTTCCTTAAGATACCTGATGTTCTCACTATATTCCCAGCGGCAAAGAAGATGGTGGAAGCCGAGAACCAAGCATGGCTGGACGTGACAATCATAATGAATGATCCGCTTAACGCTATGACTAACCCTGAAATCCTGCCGAAGCCAGATGAGCGCCATGATGTTCATATACCTATTCTTGAGAGCCAGAAGCAGAGATATACGACGATAGCAAAGGCTCAAGACAACTTCAACCCACAGATAGCGGCGGCGTTCGATTTGTTTATACAGATGCATAAGGATTTTGAGGCGGCTGGTCAGGCAACGGTGCAACCAGAACAGCAACCACAAGAACTAGGCAGTCCATCCACCTTACCGGGTGAGAATGCGGGCGACCTATTGGCGGCACAACAAGCAGCACCAGAGGCGATATAATGGATATTCAACAAGACTTATGGTATGACCTGCCAGAGCTACTGCCACAGGCGATAAGTGGGCGGGAGTTATCTGAATTATTGGAAACGGTGAACAGCGCTGGGTGGGCTGTTTTTAAGAAGATCCGTGATCTTGAAGCTCGGAACTCTGCCTGTGTTGCGCTCAATCTGGCATCGCCTCCAGAGCAACAGCAGGCACACCGAGCACTTTGGATAGCGTTGGCTCAAGATATAGCCTTCGGGGGTAAGCTGAAAGAGTTGGCCGCAACAGCAGAAGGTTGCGCTAAAGACGCTTTAGGCTTAGTGGATGAAAAGGAAGAAGCTCCTATACCGTCCGTAATAGAATTTAAGAATTTTACAAACAAGCCGGACAAGCAATAACGCCCCGGCACAATGAAAGGAGGACTTAAATGTCCGAACAAGATACCGCCATAGAGGATAACGTCGCAGTTGACGCCCCGAATGACGAAGAGCAGAACGCACAAGCCCCTGATTACTCTGATATAGAGCAGGACAAGCTGATCGAGATGCTGAAAGAACGGGACGAAGAAGTAAGCAAATCCAAGAAAAGCTATGATGAATATCGTAGCATGACGGACAGGAAAGCGAACGAAACCGCTGAACGTCTGGCTAAATTGGAGGGTAAATACGAGGCGACTCAGGCTCAGGCCGAAGTCAAGCCGCAAAAAGACCCAGCAGACTTCCTCAAGGAGATGGAGGATGCGATAGAGGAAGACCCTAAGAATACAGCTAAGTACTTAGCTCAACTTGCTAATGAGTTCCAAGAAGTCATTAACGAGAACAAGCAGAGTTTTGACGCTAAATTCGAGAAAAGGTTAGCCGAACAGAGTCCGGTGTATAAAGCCAATAAAGACTTTGTTGACCAATGCGTAGAACGTGGCATGGGATTACATGATGCCATTGATTTCGCCGCAGAGGTAAAGGCAAATGAAGTATCGCAACCCGGAACTCCAAAGGCGCCCGGCGTCGTCGAAGCGTCAAGAGCCGCCAGCAGTAAGGAAGCACCACCTAAAATCGAAGTTTCAGCTCACGACATAAAAGTGATGAAGGACTGCGGTTTAAGTGATGAGGACATTGATGGTATAATTAAAAAAACATCAAAGGACATGGTGAGTGAATAATGACAGCTAAGAACGACAAGAAAGTTGATGGTGCCGAAAATGCGAAGGTCGCTGTTACAGCGGGTTCCGCAAAGCGGCAGGAACAAAGAAAAGAAACGGAAGAACTCCTAGAACACGCTAAAGGGAAACAGAAGCAACGTCTTGATATGCTCAAGAAAGCTCCTGCATCTGCGCCTATGGTTATGGAAAGAGACGAGAGGGAAGAATTAGCTCGTTATTTCGTGCCGGAAGCGTTTATGCACGAGAAGAAAGAGAATTGGCGTAAACCCGGAACTAAAGGTGAATACAAAAAGGGATCAACAAAGGTCGCCGTTTGGACATCTAGCTCAGAGAGTTGGAAGCGCAAACAGTCTGACTTGGGGTATTTACCAGTATTAGACAAGGGTATACAAGTATCATCTGGCGGGGGGGATGTATTGTGGGAAGGCCCAATCGAATTCGAAAAGAATAAGATTGATAAAGCCAACAGCATCCATGTGGCCAGAATACGCGATGAAGCCAATAAATACGAGAAAGAGATGGTTGCAGGGGGAGGAAGCGTGACGGATAATTCCTTAACGTTTGAACAAGGAGATTAATCATGGCACTAACAGCCGTTAATCCTAGAGTAGTAAGCACTCCTAGTCCTATCGGTCTGGCGCGCGTCGCAAGGCTCGCAGAAGATTCAAAGACTTGGAAAAAAGGTGAGTTTTGCTATCTCACAAGTGGAACGGTAACACCGTTATCTACTACGACTGGCTCAGCTCTTGTTTACGGCATTTTCGCCGAAGACCAAGACACAGCAACATCAACATCAACAGTATGGGTTTATGTCCTCGAAGTAGGGACTGAGCTGGAGATGTTTATAACTAATAACGGTTCTGCTACTGGCGCATCTGAAAACGATGTTACTATTGGCACAGTCTACGAAGCATATCAAGCAAGCAACATCTGCTATCTTGATGTCAACGCTACGACTAGTGCGCAGTTCAAGGTTCTCGATTACTGGACGAACCTTAACGAAGAGCAGGCCGCTTATCAATCACATACAGCCGACAGTGAACCGGGCATCGTTAAAGCTAAGTTCATTCTGGCTTCAGCAACATAAGAAAGGAGACTAAACTATGGCTGCTACACCAAAATATCAGTTGGGATACAATGGCATAGATACAATGCCGTCACTATATAGTCGCACTTTCGACGAGATTGTTGCGAGAACTAACAAAGTGCCACGCGAAATGGCAAGATTCTTCCGTATGGAAGATACAAACCTAAAAGACTACAAAGAAGGTGAAGTCTGGGATACAACCGACACACCTTCTGAAAACAGAGACTCAGATAGAATCCCTCTGTTGACAGGTCTTGAAGGCTACAACAAAACAATCACTAACGTCAGACGGCGTAGTGGTATGATCATAACTAGAGAAGCTGTCGAAGAGCAAAAGACGCGCAGGATTGCACAGACCATGACTGGCCTGCCTAAATCCGCTCAACGTCTCGAAGAACTGCTTATGGCAACTATCTTTAATGGTGGGTTTGCAACCGAAACTACTGGCGACGGTAGCTTCGTATTCGCTTCCGACCATTACTTCGAAGACCCGAAATTCGGTCAGTGGTCGAATACTGGAACTGGTGCATCTTTCACCACGGACAGTTATCTCGCCGCTTGGTTGAATATGCAGGGACGCAAAGACCCTAAAGGTATGACGGACTTTAAAGTACCTGCTTCGGTCATGTATTCCCCGGCAATTCACGAAGACGTGATGAAGGTTCACGGATCAACTCTGTACCCACAGAACTCGCTCAACGCTAAAATGCCTGAGCTGTTCGGTGCTTTTGAGCCGATCCTTAACCATTACAAGACTGACACTAATGCTTGGTTCGTAAACGCCAAAGAAGACGACAACGATAAAGGTTTCGTATTCGTATGGCAGACACGTCCTGAGTATAAGAAGATATTTGACGGGATGAACCCTGACATGATTCTTGGAAGGCGTTTAAGAATGTCTTGCGGTGTTGGAGCAATTCACGGACGCGGATGGTATGGAAATGCAGGCCCAAGTTGATGAATAAGAACGAGTTACGTAAGTTACGACGGTAGCTTATTAGTTGGCTGGGGGAGCCTAATCCTCCCCTAGCCAGCATCTGATTAGGAGAAATAAAATGAGTTCATTGCATCGAAGAAGGTCAGAATTGACCGCAGAAGAGTTAGAAGCAAAGAGGGAGTATGACAGGGACAAGGCAAGAGAGCGACGTAAAAAGAAGGGCGAAGAGATCAATACCCGACAGCGTGAGCGATATGCCTGCAACCCAGAGGTCAGGGAGAAAAAGCTGGAGCAGAATAGAAAGCGTTATGCGGAAAATAAAGAGTTCAGGGAAAAGCAGAAGGCCGCAACAGACCGCAGGTGTAAAGCCGACCCTGACCACAAAGAGAAACATAACGAGAAGTCTAGGGAATACTACGCCAGAGATCGTGAAGACGTATGCTCAAGGCGTGTTGTCCACAGAAAGAGGAATAAGCGCATGTGCGTCAAGTATCTTGGCGGAAAATGTATGTCATGCGGAGAGTCCACTATCGAAGTGTTGCAGTTCCATCACAGGGAGCCTTCTAGCAAAGAGTATGAGGTATCAACAAAAATGACAGCGGCAAACTTAAAGATAAGTGACATAAAGGACGAGCTAGACAAGTGTGATCTTTTGTGTGTCAACTGTCATATAATGGAACACGCTATGTTGGCGTGTGAATAACAACCCTAACAAATAGGAGTCCATCTAATGAAAGATGAGAAAGTAAAAAAAGAAGTGAAGAAAGAGAAGAAAGACGACGGTGCTACGTTGGCATACGTGGCACGGCGAGTTGATAAGATTGTGAAATGGCTTGAGGACAAGCATGGTGCTGACGTAGATGGTGATGGCTCTAGTGGCTATTCACGCGTAGGAACAATGGTTTTGTCGTGCTTGGTTGTCGTTGCGATAGGTCTTGGCGTTGTGTTTGCTGAGAACATTGATACTAAGTCCGCTGGAACTGGCACATATTCGCTAGATCAGGCAAGCAATGGTACAGGCGACATAACGCTGACTGTTGATGCTGTTGCGGCAGACGTTACTGGTGCGGTAACTGCTACGACTATTTCTGCGTCCGGCGTGGTTACAACTTCTGCTGATGTTGACATGGATGCAACTGGCGGAACTACTGGCGACCCAGACTT
>JGI10211J14876_10000876_pt1 | contig 13107 bp, 12 predicted proteins | sample Etolagsediment_FD_14876 | JGI IMG/M metagenome (IMG submission 14876)
AAAAGGGTGGAATACAGAACCAGGCAGCTTTTGGCCATTGAAAAACAAGCAGAGGTTGGCAAGCATACTTCCCAGATCGTGCATAACCTAAATAGCCCTCTTCAGGCCATACATGGAGGCTTGGATCTCGCCCATTTGGCATTGTCCTTTGAAAATCCTGACCTGAAAAAGGCAGTTAATTATCTTAACATAATCCAGTCTGGCACATCTGATCTGGAAAGAATAATCGCTGGAATCTTGACGCATGTGAGGAGTAAAGCCCTATTCAAGACCGAACAAGTTGACATCAATGAGATCATCAAGAGAGAACTCGAATTCTTTAAGCTCGATCCCACCTATAAACATCATATAGAAAAGAGGGTTGACCTTTCGGATAACCTCCCGCGTATTACAGGGAATCCAATTCACATCAAGCAGATTGTAGATAACCTTTTGAAGAATGCCATTGATGCCATGGAGCAATCCCCAAAAAAATACTTGACTGTAGAGACTCGCTTTGAGGACAAATCTGTAGCTATAAGAATATCCGATACAGGTGAGGGCATCGCAGAGGAAGACCTTCCCAGGATCTATTCTCCGGACTTTACTACCAAGCCGATTGGTAAAGGAACAGGTCTTGGACTTTCAAGTGTCAAGACCATGGTGGATGCATATTCAGGTGACATCAGAGTTGAATCCAAGAGGGGTAAAGGAACTACATTTATTATCAAAATTCCTGTAAAACAGCCTGTACTCCAAGCTGGTAAAGTCCATGGGATACAATAAAGGGCGGCAAGCAGAGTATAGATGTAGAAGACACAGAGTCCACTCGTCTTCTGAGAACGAATTCTATCATGATCACTGAAGGGGAAGAGGCCCTATCCAATCTCAGGGACTCTGTTTCATCAAAACAGCCCTTCAACCTGATTTTAACAGACTTTTAGATGCCTGAGATAAATGGTTTTAACTTGGCCAGGGAGATAAAGACAATAGAGTCTCTAAAGGGAGTTCCTATCATAGTCCTCTCCTCTGCTGGAAGGAAAGGAGACGGTAAGATTCGCTGGAATGGAGCTTTTGCCTATGTTTTCCTGGGGTATTTGAGGATCCATCATTCCATGGTGAATTTTTTTGTGGCTATGTTTGTGGCTATGTTTGTGGCTATTGACACTAAGAGCAATTATTATTATTGTTATGTTTTTCAAGCCTCCACAAGATGCAACCGATACATGGGAGGACAAGGTGTTATTGGAGAGAACGGGATTTGTGGGAATCTATATAGTATTAGTCACGGTTCTTTTTGCTCCCATGAAGCCAGAATGTCCCAAGCTCTGTTACAAAACAGATGCCGGATGTCTTTTTAAATGTAGATGCGAGTATAAGGGGTAGTCTGTGAGAAAGTTTACCCGCTGGATAGTAGTAAAGGTTATTAAAAACCACCAGAATATCAACGATCTCAAGGTCAGGGCACGGTATGGAGCCCTTGAAGGCTGGGCGAGTATTGTCATTAACATACTATTGTTTGTCATCAAGCTACTCATTGGTCTTTCCATTAAGAGCGTATCTTTGATTGCCGATGCCGTACATACGCTGGCCGACAGTGCCACTTCAGTCGTGGTGCTAATCGGCTTCAAAATGGCCAAAAAGCCAGCTGATAAGGAACACCCATTCGGCCATGGCAGGATGGAGTCTATAGCCACCCTGATTGTTTCAGTATTGCTCTTTATTGCAGGCGCTGAGCTTTTAGAAAAATCAATCCACAGCATTGCCCAACCCCAGGCCTCTACAGCTTCTTTAGGCGTGATTTTGCTGATCGTGGGAACGATAATAATAAAAGAACTCATGTCGCGTTTCTCTTACGAACTCGGGGAGATTATCGATTCACAAGCACTCAAGGCAGATGCCCTTCACCACCGAAGTGATGTTATCGCCACGGGTTTGGTTGTCGTAGCTCTCATTGCCTCGCGTTTCGGCTACAGTCGCATAGACGGCGTGATGGGTATCTTTGTCTCTTTGATTATTTGGTATTCCGCTTATTCAATAGCCAAAGAGGCTATCAATCCCTTATTGGGGGAGGCGCCTTCAAAGAAGACACTAAAAGAGATAGAAAAGATAGCCAAAACGCACCCCGGCGTCTTGGGTATCCATGACATAGTCTTTCACAAGTATGGTCAGACGGGTGTTATTTCTCTGCACATAGAGGTATCAGATAAAGAGTCTGCATTGAAACTGCATGAGCTATCTGAAGCGGTTGAAGAGGAAATTGGGCGAAAAATTGGTGGAATGGTTATTGCGCATATTGACCCGCTCAATAAGGAGCATCCTCAATATGAGGCCATTGCTCAGAGGATAAAGGAAATTATTTCTGGAGACCAACGGGTGAGCTCTTTCCATGACCTAAGGATAGTTGGCCGCGACGTTGATAAGTGTAAAGTAGTCTTCGATATTGCGTTAGAGGAAGATGCGGATGAACAGGAGAGCTATGATATCATCCACTCCATACAGGAGAAGTTTAAAGATGAATTTCCTGAGATGAAGGCGGTTATTAAGGCTGACCCTAAGTTTGTCTATAATCTTTAGATAGGAGCCATCCTATAAATCCGATAAAGAGGAAACTAGCCAATTTGTTAACTGGCGAAGTCAAAAAGGGCTTGGATACAATGGAAGCGGAAAGACCCTGCGCGAGGTCTTTAAAAGGCCTGGATCGAGATGCGCTTTTGNANAAGGATATCCAGCGTATCTGCGATGAGCTGAGCACCTTAGAGGCAGGCAGAATCCTAAGCCTGAGTGCCAAGTTTATAGTATCAGACGCAGGAGATGTGGAGAAGCATAGAAAACAGATGAAATCGCTGCTGTTCGAAGTATTGAAACGCGTGGAGAAGAAAGACGGAGGCCTGAATTTGCCCCAGGAATGTCAAGATTTGCTTATAAATCTTCTTTAGGAGGTTTGGCAGTGGAACTGAATGAATACGAAAGCAAAGGCCTGGAAGAGATAAATAAGTGGGAGAAAGAAAAACATGGGGGTTTTCATAAGAAAATTCTTGATGTTATTTCTAAACCGGTGGATTATATAATCAAAAAAATCGGTCCGGAAAAATTTAAAATATTTGAAGGCGCTGTTGCAGCCACCATTAACCAAATGCTCTATGCGTCTACCTATACTGTTAATCCAAAGGAGTTGATTAAAAGGGCTCATGAACACGGTATCACGATAAAGGATCTTTCGGAATTGAAAACATGCCCTCTGGAATTACTTGACGACTGCAACCGTAAGCATATTAANTTTCATGAGAGGGCGAGTGCTGTACAGGGGGCGGTGGCAGGAATCGGAGGCGGGCTGGTGGCGACAGTTGATCTAACAGCGGTTTTGGTTCAGGATTTTCACATGCTTCAGGAGATTGCATTTTGTTACGGTTATAACCCCAACGATATTATCGAGAAAGAGATAATATTGAGGGTAATCGAAGCGGGTATTGGAGGTTCTGAAGTAAAATTTAAGGCCTTAAAGGAGATTGAGATTTTAAAGGTAATTGAAGACAAAAAGACTGAAACGGAGGCAAACGGAAAACGGATCTCTGTTTTGGGCGCCAAAGCCCTGGAGGAATACATTGAGGATCTTTCAGTAAGCTTGCTTGGTCGTCTAATACCGCGTGCTTTGCCGATACCGATAGTAACGATGGCGATAAGCGCCCACTCCAATCACGAGATTATGGAGCATTCAGGCAATACGGCTTTTATGGTCTACAGGAAGAGGTTTATCGAGAGAAAAAAAGAGCTATAATACGGAGAAAGAGAAAAAAAGAAAATAGTTTCGTGAAGACCACATATGCACAATAAGAGGGAAGGGAGGTATAAACAATGGATATAAGTGATTACCACTATCCGGAAACCACTTCAAGTACCCTTGGGTATAGTTTGGGGCGTGGTGCAAGGGCTATAAGAGTAATGAAAGTAGGGGCCATCAACCCTCTTAAGGCCAGTGCGGCCGTAGGTGCTGCGTGGGGAGGCATAGCCGCTCTTATTAACGCGGGGAAATATAAGCAGGGCAAGATAACCAAGCGAGACGCTGTCCTTGACACAGCGGGTGAATCAGCAGGTATGGGATTGGCCGCAGGGCTTGGATTATTAGTGAGTAATGCGGCAAGGGCTTCGGTCCTTATTGCCTCTACCTCTTCACTCATTCCTTTTGCCTTAGGTGTTGTTGTGACAGCAGGCGCAAAGGTTATATGGGATAGTGCCATAAAAAGNCGCCTCAGATGTGAAGAAAAGGGGCCTTGACAACCGCCGCTAATGGCAAAAGGGCAAGACCAATGCTTTGATGCTGCAATTCTTAAAGGCCTCACAAACGATCAATTTTTACCCTGGGAATAGCTGCAAAGGAATGCGAGGCGAAATACAAGGAGGGGGCTGGTTCATTCGCAGAGCTTAAGGGCGATCTGTTCGATATCCCGGGAAAAGGGGGAATGTGGGGTCTCAGTCATAACAGGTTTCATCCTTGCGATGGCCTTCTCTACAGCAGTATCCTCTCGTATGGTCATGAGTTCTGAGCTCTTGATGTCCAGATAATTTTGCATGAGGCCCTGAATAACCTTACCTGTGTTCGCATCCTTCCCTGTCCGGACCCTGTTGACAACCAGAANCGGTGTAATGCCTGATAGAATTTTTTTTGCGNAATCCGTTACCTCTGAATTGATCTCTCGGGCCTCTCTAAAAAANCCTTCCATGGTCTTNAGGTGGGGATAATTTTCAAAGTCCTTTGCCCTTTCCAAAAGCTCCAGGATNTCAGGGCATTTTTTGTATTTGAAAAAAAAGGTGAGCCGCCTGAATACAGCCACCTTGATGAAGCTGTATGCATTCAATAAGGATGGTACTTCAGGGGTGGTGACAAGAAGTGTCTTTTTGGCAATGATTGCAAAATCCACAACGTTATGAGAGACCCCTGGCGCCAGGTCCAGGATCACAAGATCAAAGCCTAACCCTAACAGATGCCTGACAAGTTTCATCTTCTTTTGATACTGCATATTCGCTATACCGGGGACATCACCTCCACGAATTATTCCTAAATTCTTTAGGCCCGTATCCACAATAATATCGCTCAGTTTCTTGACTCTATTTTGAACAAAGTCATCGAGACTGTACTTAGAATCCCTGATGCCAAAGACCGCATGAAGGTTTGACGCTCCAAGGTCAAGGTCAACGGCAACAACCTTTTTGCCCATTCTTGAAAGTGCAATGGCAAGATTGGCACAAATCGAGGTTTTGCCTACTCCCCCCTTTGGTCCAATGATAGCTATAAGGTTTTTTTGCTTTTCCATGGATGTAGTAGTGCGTAATTCTTTCAATCCAACTTGTAACTGTTCAGGTAGCCACGAAGTTACCAAGACACAAAGGATAGATCTGCCCGCCATCGCTCTCACTCAGGCGAGGCGGGCGAGGAAAAACGCATTCCAAGAAAAACAGTAGACTGACTTTAATGAGCCTAAGGCTCATTTATGTGCCCATAACCAAAAAGGGTATCAAAAAGAATAATTCCTTAATCTTAGTGCCCTGGTGTCTTTGTGGCTGAATAGTTACTCCAATTTTAAGAAATGCTTCAAGTCCTCTTCAAGGGTATCACCCTCTGAGGGCTTTTCCTTCACCTTCAGTGAGAAAACCTCCTTGACTTTTGCGACAATGAGCTCAAGGTCAAGGGGATCTGAAAGGAATAGCTCCTTACTTATTCCAGTGCCCTCGAACCTGTCTGTGATAGACCGGTCTCCGAGTAAAATGACCGGTGTATGCTCCAATGTCCCGCACAGATTTCGTATTTGGTTTATCTCTTCTGATAAATAACTGCCTATGTCAAAGATCACAACGCCTGGGGCATGCTTTGCAATAGCATTTTTTGCCCCCATAATCATACGAAGCAATAGGGCCTCAAAACCGCTTCGTTTTAACACTTTTTGTGTTATCCCGCCCCTGAGCTCATCAATTGAAAAGATAAGTACCAGATTATACACCCGTTTGCCCCGCCTCTGTTATTGCCATTATCAAGGTCCAAAAACCTTTTGATCAATGTCAATAAAAAAGTGTTTTTTTATTCCAGTTTAGTTTCTTCCAATTTAATTACCCAAATAAATGCAAAATTCTTGCCTACCATGTAAACCATTGCTCCTTTCCTCTATAAAGAGAAAGAATGTAATGGAAAAAAACATGAGGCTTTAAAAAAGGGCGTTTTTTTAAAGAAAATGAAAGTTTGAAGATTTGGATAGATAGATGGAGGTACTCAAATAAGAATATAAGTAGCTGAATTCAATGAAACTTTTTTATGCCACTTATTCTCCATGCCCAGCAAGGGTTTCAGATGATCGGGTGGTATTATTTCGATTGAATCAATATGTTGGCTCTGTTGAAAATCTAAAGAAGGGCTAAGACAATTTTCCCTATAATCGCCTTTGACAGCCACTTTTATTTTTCCTAAAGAACATAGAGATTCATAAAAGCAATTACGAAATCGGGGAAAGCAAAGACTCTGGCTGTCAAACACCCACATCCCCAAGTTCTCAAACCATATTAACCACTCCCTTTCATTAGCCAGAGTGTCTGTATCCTTCTGACCCACTGAGCTATACTTCATCAGAAATCCTTTAGAGTAGGCTGGCCAAGTGTCAAGAATCTGACACCTTGGCGGACTATGAATCAAATTGCCCCATGATACTTGCACAAAGAAGCTTCAATCATATGGGATTACAGGTAATTAACTCTCTGCATTGTCTTGGCATTATTCCTGCGCTACATTCAGTATAGTGCAAAATTATCGGGACCACAGGTAGACACCCGTAATAGTAAGGGGGTTTCTCATGTCTGAAGAGCCAAGCTACGAAGAACTGAAACAAACGGTCAAGGAGTTAGAAAAAGAATCCCTTGAGTACAAGCAACCTTCGCAGACGTCACCGAGCAGGTGCAGGCAAAAGAGGCCCTTCAGGAATCGGAGCAGAAGCACAAAACGAGCCGAGATTCAGACAAATGGCAGAGAATATTCATGAGATTTTTTGGATGGCTAATCCAAGATCCTCTAAAATGATATATGTAAGCCCTGCTTACGAGGCTATCTGGCAACGTCCTGTTGAGGCTCTATACGAAGATCCAAGGAAATGGCTGGAATCTATCCACAAAGAAGATGTTGAAATTGTGACTGCCAACCGGGAAAAACAGAATCAGGGGTATCCTGCACACGAGGAATTCAGGATAATATTGCCTGACGGATCAATTCGTTGGATAGCAAATCGTTCCTATCCTATCAAGAGTGAAAAAGGCAAGATTCATCGTGTAACCGGTATCGCTGAAGACATTACCGGGCGTAAGCAAGCAATTGAAGAAAAAAAGAGACTGGAAGCCCAATCCCAACAGGCCCAAAGGATTGAAGCCATGGGCACCCTAGCTGGTGGCATCGCCCATGACTTTAACAACCTCCTTATGTGTATCCAGGGAAATGCATCCTTGATACTTTTAGCTAAGACTTCCGCCCACCCAGGCTATGAAAGGGTAAAAAACATAGAACAAGGTGTGCAAAGTGGGGCAGAACTGACCAGACAACTCTTAGGTTTTGCAAAAGGTGGGAAATACGAGGTAAAGCCGACTGACCTAAATGAACTGATCAAAAAGCAAAACCGCATGTTTGGCCGCACCAAGAAAGAGATTACTGTCCGGGAAAAATATGAAGACAACCTCTGGACAGTAGAGGTAGACCAGGGACAGATTGAACAGGTACTGTTAAATTTCTATGTCAATGCTTGGCAGGCCACGCCAGCTGGTGGAGATCTCTTCATTCAAACAGAAAATGTCACCCTTGATGAAGACTATGTCAAACCCTATAGCTTGAGAGCCTGGCAGATATGTTAAGATCCCTGTTACAGACACCGGTGTTGGTATGGATGAGGCAACCCAGCAGAGGATATTTGAGCCCTTCTTTACCACCAAGGGGATGGGGAAAGGCACAGGGTTAGGATTGACCTCAGTATACGGTATCATTAGAAATCATGGAGGTATCATAAATGTCTACAGTGTTAAGGGTGAAAGCCCGCCCGCCTCGCCTGAGTCCCGCAGAGCGGGACGATGGCGGGCAGGGACCCACCTTTAACATTTACCTGCCAGCATCTGAAAAGAAAATCGTAGAAGAGAAGCAACTGCCTAAAAAGGTCTTAAAGGGTACCGACAGAGTTCTTCTTGTAGACGATGAGGATATGATCATTGATGTTGGTGTGGAGATCCCGACAGAACTTGGCTACAAGGTATTACTGGCCAGGAGCGGGAAAGAAGCTATAGAGATCTATAAAAAAAATAAACAGAAGATTGATATGGTCATCCTCGATATGATTATGCCTGGCGTGGGTGTAGGAGAAACCTATGGACGACTAGGAAATTAACCCAAACATTAAAGTCCTCCTTTCAAGTGGTTACAGCATCAATGGACAGGCAACCGAGATATTGGAGAGAGGTTGCAATGGTTTTATCCAGAAACCCTTCAATATGAAGGAGATTTCAAGAAGCATAAGGGAGGTTTTGGATAGTTAGCACAGATTCTGGGAGATCTAATGAATATAAAACCAAAAGAGGCACCTGAGCGGGTGTCAAAATTTCCACCATCTATTCAGCTTTTTCATATCCCCTCTACTGACAACAAGACCAGGAGATAATTCTGACTATTTGATATTACGAGATATCACAAGATCAATTTGAATATGGCACAATAATCGCTACTATAACTACCCAAAGGCAACCACTTATCCTTTCTTTCTGTCATTAAAACCTCCTCCTTGCCCTGTTAGGACACCTCCCCTAACAGGGCTTTTTATCATCCGTGCTTTAAAGTTTGCCAAATTTTTGGCTATATGGTGTCAAAGTTTTTACGGAAATCTCCACTTTCAATTGGGCACAACTTATCCGTAAGCTCAAAAGCCTGGCCGAGAGCGCGTTACTCGTCATCACTAGCCAGAGTGCTTGCATCCTTCCAACACACTGAGCATATAATCTGCCTAGGTGTCTTTAGAGGAGGGTGACACGTGTCAAGAATCTGACACGCTGTCGGACTCTAATAAGTAGAATTTGCACATAGTAAGTGGAAAAGAAGCCCTAAACCTATCAGTAAAGGTCAAGGATTCAAGTATGCTCTTGCGCCTTTTTTAGTTCAGGTTTTAAAACCTTAGACTCCACCCATGGCAGCAATCTGCCACAAAAAAATGGGGTTCATTCCTGAAATAACACTAATTCCTAAACCTTTTCTTGGAATCAGGCATGATATTTGCTGTTATTAGCATTAACTGCGTTATTGTGCGTTAATGGGAACAATATTCCTTTTGCCAGAGTATGGGTTTGAAACAAAGCTATATAATCATGACCTCTAAAGAGGTGGCTGAATATCTCAGGATTCCCATTAGAACTCTATACAAGTTATGCCAGGAAGGAAGGATACCGGCTAGGAAGGTCGGAAGACACTGGCGTTTTAAGAAAGATATGCTGGATAACTGGTTCAATGGAAATGAAAATTTTGGCAAAAGTGTATAGATAATCAGGAGATTCAACTCATTGTAGATAGGCTAATGAAGTCAAATGAAGGTTTAGACATGGTTAAACAAGGATTTAAGGTTTTGAACTTTCCTCCTAAACAAAAAGGTGCTCGCCATACCAGAGTCGGATATCAAGGTCTTAAGATGAAGCCGCGAAATTCCAATGAAAAGCCTGAAAAGACCACCCAGGAACTTGAGAGGTCAGTAGCGGAATTAAAGAAGGCCAACAAAGAAATCTTAGAACAACAAAGGGCAATTATTGAGGAAGAACGGCTCAAGGTGCTGCTCCAGATGGCAGGAGCTACAGCCCATGAGTTGAACCAGCCACTGATGGCCCTCTTGTGTAATATTGAATTGATGAGGATGAATAAGGATAGTCCTGAAGAAATGGCTCATTACCTGGCCCAAATCGAAGATTCCGGCCGAAGGATAGCTGATATCGTGAAAAGGATTCAAAACATTCGTCATGACGAAACCAGGCCTTATCTTGGTGATACCCGCATCATTAATCTCGAGCAAAAGGTAGAAACACTTTCATTGGAAGACTCGGATGATGATTTTGAAACGCTCAGTGCCATTTTGAAGGATCACGACCAGATCAACTTGTCGTGGGCAAAGAGCATTGATGAGGCCGTGCAGCTGTTGGAGCAGGGGCAATATGACCTTATCTTATTAGACTATTTCCTTCCCGATGGAAATGGCCTTGATTTTATAAAAAGCATAGATAAGAAGGGGGTGGAAGTACCGGTGGTAGTTATTACCGGCCAAGGAGATGAAATGATTGCCTCCCAGGTGATCCGCAGGAGCCTACGATTATCTGACTAAGGAGATGGCTAGCTTTAAGTCCATTTCTCAGGTCATATCGAAGTCCTTGCAAAAGGGAAAAGTTTAGTCTCAAAAGAGAAATAAATCAGGCCCAAAAGAAAATGCTTTAGATATCAGCCAGGCTGGAGACATCGCTTTCACACTGAACAGCATAGAACTGGAGGAGGAGCCCAAGCAGGCAGGGGAAGCTCTATTGCTCCGTTTATGCCATTTGATCTAGGTTGATGCATAACATTATGGTCAGCAAATACAAACTGAAATGAACTGTGAAGTCCACTTTTAATAGAAAATAGAATGGTTATATATTGTGGTTGGATTGTTGAATTTACAAAGATGTGACCTCATCCTCCAAATTTTACAAATGTAATGCAATATAAATTCTTCAATAGAAATGAATTTTGTTCAGTTATTACATATGCTAGGAACCCTTCAATTCTGTGTTGGAGGAACTAGGCACAGAAACACGTTGTCGGACTCTGAATTAAATTGGCTTTGGAGGATTTTTTAATGGCCAGAAAACCGAGATATGAAGAACTTGAGACAAGTGTCAAGGAGTTAGAGAAACAATCCCTTGAGTGCAAGCGAGCGGAGTAGTCGCTCCGGGATGAGTGAAAGATACCCAAAAGCACTAAGAGCATTTGATAAGATGGCAGAGGATTTAAAAAAGACAACCACATCGATAGATGAACTCAATAAAGAGATTTCCGAGTGCAAGCGGGCCGAGGAGGCGCTGAAGGAAAGCGAAGAGAGGTATCGTTCCATGATGGAGGCTATGCATGACCCGGTGTATATTTGCTCGCCGGACTACCGTGTAACCTATATGAACCCTGCTGCGATCAAGAGGACGGGACGTAATGCCATAGGGGGAGCCTGCAACAAATTGATACACGGACAAAATGAAAAATGCCCATGGTGTGTCCACGATAAAGTACAACAAGGTGAGCTTTCGCGGACTGAATTGATCAGTCCGAAAGATGGTCATTTTTACCACGTTTCCCATTCTCCTATATTTCATACGGATGGCTCGATTTCAAAGATGGCCATTTTCAGAGATCTTACCAAGCTCAAGCAGGCACAGGAGGCTTTACAGGACAGTGAAGCGCGATACCGAATCCTTATTGAGCATCTGCCCAATGGGATTGCCCTTTCGCAAGAAGGGAAGTGGGTATACGTAAACCATACCTTTTCTTCAATGTTTGGTTACGAGGGGCCAAAACAACTGATTGGGCGGGAGATTGTCGACCTGATTTCCGATGCCCCGGATCAGGGTATAAAGGAGATTTATCGATCTCTTGAGTCGGGTATCTCACGTGAAGAAACCTTCCAAGCAGTGTGCCGTAAAGAGGATGGTGAACAATTTTGGGTGGAAGGGCAGCATGTCGTTACAAAATGGAAAGGCAAACCTGCACTCCTCACGACTATTAGAGATATTACCGAAAAGACGCTGAAAGAGACTGCTATCCAGGAAGGATCAGGGAATCTCCGGAGGGAAAATCCAAGGCCGAGATCTTCCGCAACGGAGCGAGGCAGGCTGGGAAATATTGTCGGTAAGAGCCCGGTAATTCAGGAGCTCTGTGATCTTGTGTTATCGGCAGCAGCCTCTGATGCCAATGTGATCATTTATGGCGAATCCGGCACGGGTAAAGAATTGGTAGCGCATGCCATACATGAGATGAGCAACAGACGTGACGGGGCTTTTGTATGTGTGAACTGCGGGGCAATACCTGAAACACTTCTTGAAAGCGAGTTCTTTGGCTACAGAAAGGGGGCCTTTACGGGAGCCTATGCGGATAAGCACGGTTATTTAGACCTTGCTAATGGCGGGACCTTGTTCCTTGATGAAGTGGGCGAGATTGGCCCCAGCATGCAGGTCAAGCTGCTCAGAGCCATTGATGGCGGGGGTTATACTCCCGTGGGAAGTATTCAGGCCAAAAAGTCCGACTTCCGTGTCATAGGTGCCACCAATAGAGATCTGACAAATCTGACGAGAGAGGATCTGATTCGGGAAGACTTCTTTTACAGGATACACGTTATTTCGATTACAGTACCGCCTCTAAGGGATCGCAAGGAGGATATACCTTTATTGATCAATCATTTCCTAAAATCAAATGGCAATGGCAATAAGCGATCGGATATCCCATGGAGCATGATGGAACGTCTGTATAATTATCACTGGCCGGGAAATGTCCGTGAGCTTCAAAACGTCTTGCAGCGTTATCTCACAGTAAAACGCCTGGATCTCTCGGGCCCTGTTGCGAACGGGTCTGGTTATTCGAATGGCACCTCAGGCAACAATATTGGTCCGAAAGACCTGAAATTCCATCAGGCCACGGAAGAATTTCAAAAAGATGTCATTGTCAGGGCACTAGAGCAGACCCACTGGCACAGGGGCAAAGCGGCCTCTATGCTGGGCATTGATCGTAAGACCCTTTTTAGGAAAATGAGATCTCTTGAACTAAACTAGCCCTGTAAAATAACTACATTATAGAGGCGTAACACCTATGCTTCGCGTCAGAGAAAGGCAATTCCTGTCATCGGCGGCTTTTCACCTCTGTGAGGATTCTATCACTACCTCACCTATTTCTGTTCATCGGGCGCATTTTTTGCAGTGCTGAGTGGATAAAATTAAGGCAATGAAGCGTTCATTTGCCGCATCCAAAAACTTATGACAGGATCAGAAAATGACATATTTCATAGAAAAAAAATGGTTAATCGGTGTAACAATTATATCGCTGACTCTCAACGTTATTGCGGCATTTCT
>JGI10211J14876_10000879_pt1 | contig 13087 bp, 12 predicted proteins | sample Etolagsediment_FD_14876 | JGI IMG/M metagenome (IMG submission 14876)
AGGAGAAAAAAAATGAAAGTAAGAGATATTATGAACGCAAATGTGATCACGATTAATAAAGACATCTTGGTTGACGATGCCAAAAAGATTATGGAGGCCTATAAGATCAGAAGACTGCCGGTGATGAAAAAGGATAAGCTGATAGGTTTGGTAACTAAGCATATGATGGTAAAGGCTGAGCCATCTCCTGCTACTTCTCTGAGCATCCATGAATTGCGCTATCTTTTAGCTAAGATGACCGTCAAAGAAATCATGGTCAAGAATCCCTTTACTGTCTCCCCTGATATGCCTGTTGAAGAGGCATTGCATCTGGGAGAGGAGAAGAGGCATGGCGCCTTTCCTGTAGTAGAAAATGGAAAAATGATTGGCATAATTACCGAAGCAGATGTTGTGAAGCTCGTGAGCAAGATTGTGAAGGTACAAGATGAGGTAAAGGGAGTAGATATAAAGACCCACAAAGAATTTGGGAATATGGAAAACAAAATAAACATTATAGGGTCAGGATTAGAGAACGACATTGCTGGACCAATAGCTGAAAAACAGGCTTCTTCTGGTTTTGATGGAAGATATGTGGGGTAGGGTTGACAATTAAATGTTTAGGAGATCCACGAGACATGCGTCTTCCTTATATACAGAAATAATTTGGACTCAAGGCAGACTATAGCAATAGAAGGAGAAAGAACATGTTAGAATATCCAAAATACAAAAAGGTGCTTTTCTGTACGGATTTCTCCGAGAATGCAGATCATGCCTTTGATTTCGCCTATGGAGTTGCAAAGAGAGATGAAGGTCTTCTGTATATCTTGCATGTGATACCTGAGAATCCCCAAAAGGCCTATGTAGAGGGTTTTTTAAGTATGGAGAATCTAGAGAAGATACAAAAAACCATTGAAGAAGATCTTGATAATAACTATCAGGAGCGCTATGCAATAAAGATAGATAATGGGGTTAAATTTGAGATCGTTACCAGATCCGGCAGGGAAGATGAGGAGATACTTGAATTCGCAAAGAAGGAGAGAGCAGATCTTATTGTTATGGGTACGCATGGTAGAACGGGAATAGAACATGTCTTTTTCGGAAGTGTTGCAGAAAAAGTCCTCAGGCGAAGTCCAATACCTATCTTTGTGATCCCCAGCAAGAAAAGGCCTTAAAGACTCTTAAAGCAAGTAATGAAAACCCTTTAAAACTTACTATGAGGAAAACGAGTATGATAGAATATCCAAAATACAAAAAGGTGCTTTTCTGCACGGATTTCTCCGAGAATGCGGACTATGCCTTTAATTATGCCTATGGAGTTACACAGAGAGACAAAGGTCTTCTCTATATTTTACATGTGATACCTCATAATCCCAACCAAGATTGTAGGGAAGGCCTTGTAAAAAAGGAGGTCCTGGAAAAGATACAACACTGCATTGAAGAGGATGTTGATAATAAATTTAAGAGGCACTATACAAACAAGATAGAGGATGGATTTAAATTTGAAATTTTTATTAAATCTGGTCGGGAAGATGATGAGATACTTGATTTTGCAAAACAGGAAAAGGTGGATATCATTGTTATGGGTACGCACGGTAAGACAGGAATAGCGCGGGTTTATTTCGGAAGTGTTGCAGAAAAGATCCTCCGCCGTAGCCCATTTCCTGTTTTCACAATCCCCTGCAAGAAAAAGCTCGAGTATTCTTATGGCAAGATATAAAAATCCCTCCTTTGAAGACCCTGATTAATTTGTATTGGAGTACTATGGATGGCTTTGGGAGAGAAGGATTCAACGATTGCTCGGATGAGGAATGCGTATCCGAATAAGTGTGTCTCGGAGGACAAGATATTCAGTCATATCCATCGCGGTGATAGGATATTTATAGCAACCAGTTGCGCTGAACCGCAATATCTCGTTCGTGCTTTGATAAACTTTGTCGAATCCCATCCAAAGGCATTCTTCGATGCAGAGGTAATTCATATTTGGACTCTCGGTGTTGCTCCCTACACGGATGAAAAATTTAGACATAATTTCCGGCATAACTCGTTCTTCATTTCTAACAACACCAGGGATGCGGTCAATCACGGAGCAGCAGATTATACACCCATCTCCCTATCAGACATCCCGGATTTATTTTACCGTGGTCTCGTTCCCCTGGATATAGCCCTCATACAAACTTCACCGCCAGACAGGCATGGGTACATGAATTTAGGGGTGAGTGTCGATATGGTAAAAGCGGCCACAGAGGTTTCCCCACTGGTTGTGGCTCAGGTAAATGCCCATATGCCACGGGTCCCTGGAGACGGCGTTATCCATATAGATGATGTAAATTTTATCATCCCTTATGATGAACCCATTTTGGAGTACCATACCCATGCTGACCCTGAGATTGGCCGGCGAATTGGCACCTATATATCGCGCCTCATTCAGGATGGCGATACTATTCAGGTTGGCTATGGAGACATTACCGATGGTATTTTATCCAGTCTTGGCAAAAAACAACATCTGGGTGTTCACACAGAGCTGTTGTCCCACGGTATCGTAGAATTGATGAAAAAAGGTGTGATTGACAATTCCAAAAAAACCCTTAACCGTGGTAAAACAGTGGCCACCTTCTGTATGGGTACAAAGGAAACCTATGAATATATCCATGATAATCCTTCGATAGAATTCAGAACGGTCGACTACACCAATAATCCTCTGGTTATCGCTCGACAGGAACACATGACAGCCATCAACACAGCGCTGGCCATCGACCTGACAGGACAGACGACGGCGGATTCTCTCGGAATGCAGTTTTACAGTGGCGTAGGGGGGCAGGCAAATTTCATGAGAGGAGCGGCATTGGCACCAAAGGGTAAAACGATCCTTGTTCTTCCTTCTACGGCACAGCAAGGCAAGGTTTCAAGAATTGCCCCCTTCCTTATAGAGGGGTCTGGCTCCACACTTAATAGGTGCGATGTGCAATATGTAGTAACAGAGTATGGGATGGCCTATCTTCACGGAAAAAACATCAGGGAACGGGCAATGGCATTAATCTCCATTGCACATCCAAAATTTAGATCATGGCTCATAGAGGAGGCAAAAAAACGCAATCTCATCTACAAAGACCAGGCCTTTATACCCGGAAAGAGAGGAGAATACCCGGAATCCCTTGAGATCTATAGGACCACAAAAAAGGGATTTGAAATCTTGTTGAGGCCTGTGAAAATTAGTGACGAAGACCTGCTCAAGGATTTCTTCTATTCCCTTTCAGATCAGAGTCTCTATCGCAGGTTCATATCTGTCCGGAAGGACATGCCTCACGAGCGATTGCAGGAGTTTGTCGTTGTCGACTACTCCAATGAGATGATAATCCTCGCAGTGATACCAAGCGAAGATACAGAGGAGGTTGTGGGCGTGGGGTCGTATAGTATATTTGAGTCCACTCATACCGCAGAGGTGGCAGTCGCGGTAAAGGATGCGTACCAAAACAGGGATATTGGCTCAGAATTGCTCAGGTATCTCACCTATCTGGCACAGAGACAGGGCCTTCATGGTTTTACCGCCGAGGTGCTGACAGAGAACAAGCCAATGCTTCATGTATTTGAAAAGATGGGCTTTGATATGCAAAGGAGAATTGACTCTGGTGTATATGAATTGCAGATGATGTTCAGGGGGTAGATTGAAATGATAGACATGAAATACCTTTTTGAGCCGCAATCAATTGCAGTAATCGGCGCATCACTGGACACAAGCAAAATAGGGTACAAGGTTTTAGAAAACATCATACTCGGAGGCTATAAAGGTAGAGTATACCCCATAAATCCCCGCGGTGGTGAAATGCTTGGACATCCGGCATTCAAGGATCTCGAAGATGTAAATGCCGCTATTGACCTGGCGTGCATCGTCATTCCCGCAAGGTTTGTGTTCGACGCAGTGAAAAAATGCGCCAAAAAAGGAGTAAAGACAGCCCTTATTATAACATCAGGATTTTCAGAGGTTGGAAACATTACAGAGGAGATAAAAATTACCGCATATGCTCGTGAACACGGTGTACGGATTTTGGGGCCAAACATCTTCGGGGTATATTCTGCGAAGGCATCGCTCAATGCCACGTTTGGCACCAGAGATGTGATAGCGGGGAATGTTGCAATTATCACACAGAGTGGGGCCCTCGGGGCATCTATGATCGGTAAAACCGCCGTGGAGAATATAGGGTTATCAGCAATGGTTTCAGTGGGCAATAAGGCCGATATTGATGAATCAGAACTCCTGGATTATCTGATCACCCAAGATCAGACAAAAATTATCTTGATCTATGTAGAAGGTGTGAAAGAGGGTGAACGATTAATTAAGGCACTTAATGAGGCAACGAAGAAAAAACCCGTCGTTGTGATCAAATCCGGACGCTCTGCGAAAGGGGCCATTGCTGCAGCGTCACACACAGGGTCACTCGCAGGGGCAGATGAGGTATTCGATGCACTTGTAAGACAATATGGCGTCTTACGAGCTGAGGACATACGGGATGCTTTTGACTGGTGTAAGTTCCTTTCAAACAATCCAATGCCAAAGGGGGAACATACAGTGATCATCACCAATGGCGGCGGAATAGGTGTAATGACTGCCGATGCCTGTGAAAAGTATGGGGTAAAGCTCTATGACGACCTTCCTGCCCTTAACGGGATTTTTTCAGGCGTAGTTCCTGACTTTGGCTCTACAAAAAACCCTATTGACCTGACCGGGCAAGCAACCACCGCAGAGTTCGACGGCGCTCTCGATGTGGCGCTTCGCAACGATGACATAGATGCGGTCATCACGCTTTTGAGCGAGGTAGCAGTCTTTGATGCTGAGAATATGCCTGAGTTAATCAAGAAATACTACCCGCAATATAAAGAAAAGGGGAAACCGATACTATTTTCCTGCCTTGGAGGGGATAAAGTGCAAAACTGCATAAACAGCTACCATGGGAGTGGGCATCCCGTGTATGGAGGGGCCTACGAGGGTGTATCATGTCTGGGTGCGATGTATAGATATTACAATTACCTGGCGAATCGATCCGAAGAAATTGCACTTGCAGATATACCAGAAAAGGCAATAGAAGAGATTGTCAGAAAGGCACGAGAGGATAAACGACATTTCCTCCTCGCACATGAGGCTCAGGCTATCATGAATGCCGCAGGAATCCCAGTTCCCCAAAGTCGGGTTGCGCGAACCCTGGATGAGGCGGTACAGTACTCAGGGGAAATTGGATACCCTGTGGTAATGAAGATTGCCTCCAAGGATATCATTCACAAAAGCGATGCTGGTGGTGTTGCCTTAGATTTAGAAAATAGTAATGAAGTAATTGATGCCTATCAGGCAATCATGCAACGCTGCAGGACATATAATCCGAATGCCAAGATTGAAGGAGTTGATATTTTGGAGATGGCCCGGCCTGGCACGGAATTAATCATCGGTGCGAGAAGAGATAAGATCTTTGGTCCCATTGTGATGTTTGGATTGGGTGGCATCTATGTTGAGGTCATGAAGGATATATCCTTCCGCGCCTTTCCCCTGAACCATCACGAAATAATCAATATGATAAAGGAAGTGAGATCATATCCCCTGCTTTTAGGAGTTCGGGGAGAAAAGAAAAAGGATATTGATGGAATCATCGATACCATCATCAAGTTGGGCACGATCATAAAGAGGTGCGAGGCAATCTCTGATATAGAGATCAATCCCCTTGTGGCCTATGAAGAGGGAGAGGGGGTAAAGGCCTTGGATGTAAGGATTTTACTATTAAAGGGTGAGAGGTGACACAGATGAAAAAGATAGTAGTCGCATCAATGCGAAAAAACGCTGGCAAGACCAGTTTGATTGTGGGAATAGCAAAGGCATTACACGAAAAGATAGGGTACATGAAGCCCTTTGGCGATCGACTATTCTACCGAAAAAAGCGATTATGGGATTATGATTCTGCACTCATCACTCACATTTTCAATCTTGAAGAAAGCCCTGAGGAGATGAGTATCGGATTCGATCCCTCCAAGCTAAGATACATATACGACACAGAAAGCCTAAAAAAGAAACTTCATGAAGTAATGTCTGAGATAGAAAAAGACAAAGCCACATTGTTTGTCGAATGCGGAAAAGATATCGGATACGGTATAGCGGTGAATCTTGATGCAATCTCGCTGGCACAATACATCGATGGTAAGCTACTCATTGTTATCAGCGGTGATGATGACACAATTTTAGATGACATCAACCTTTTCAAGAAGTGCCTTCATATGACCAATATCAATTTTGGGGGTGTCATTGTAAACAAGGTGCGTGACGTACAGGATTTCAAGGACACATACCTTCCTGGGATAATGGATATGGGAATTAAAGTTATTGGGATAATCCCATCTCGTGAAGAACTAACACATTTCTCGGTTAATTACCTTGCGGAACGACTCCTTGCAAAAGTCATTACCGGTGAAGGAGGGCTACGTAACACAGTAAAGATCATTCTCATCGGGGCTATGTCTCCGAGCACCGCGCTGAGCACTCCGGGCTTTCATGAGGGAAACAAGGTTGTGATAACTGGTGGTGATCGAAGTGATATGATACTCGCTGCTTTAGAGACAGACACCGCAGGAATTATTTTGACGGGCAACATTTTGCCACCACAAAATATTATCTCAAAGGCATCAGAACGAAATGTTCCATTGCTTTCAGTGCCCTTTGACACCTACCAAACAGCGAAACAAATCGAAAACATAGAGCCCCTTTTGACAAAAGATGATACGGACAAGATAGCCTTGTGGGAAAAACTGGTGCAAGAGTATTTAAATGTAACAGAGATAGGAGAGAATTAAGAGATCATCCCAAGCTTACCTTAGGCAATAAACATTCCATTTAGTGATTTGGGAGGTTAGTAATACCATGTATCACACTATAGTGGCCCCATTAGATGGATCAAAACGAGCGGAGAGGATATTACCTCACCTTGAAGGATTGGCCCATCATTATAATGCAAGAGTGATTTTCCTGCAGGTGGTGGAGCCTCACCCTGTTGCCTTGGAGTCAGAGGGCAATTACATGGAAAGGTACTAGGAAGAACTCGAGAGGAAGACAAAGCAAATAGATATTTACCTGGCTGGTCTTGAAGGAGAATTCCGCGAGAAGGGTATCAAGGCCAGAACACGTGTGGTTCAAGGCCCTGTTGTGGAAGCAATCATAAACGCTGCAGAAAGCGAAGGTGCTGACCTCATTGCCATAACCAGCCACGGTCGGAGCGGTTTGTCCGGGGTATTTTATGGAAGCGTGGCCGCCGGCGTTTTGCATCGTATCGATCGACCTCTCCTGATCATCCGATCAATCGATCGTGAATGAGATAAGTTGTGCACATCAAGGTGCCTTTCGCCCCTGTTTATGCAAATCCAGATGTCCACTCCATTCGTGCATATCAAAGTCAGGATGCATTTCTCCATAACTTCCTTATACGTAGCAGTAAGGTTGTTGTATCAATCTCTTTGATTTCGAAATTTTGCGAAAAGAGATTTCGCAACTTTTCTAAATTTGCATGCTCAGGAGAATCATTTATAAAAACCAATACGGCTAACTGTCTGATATTATATCATTTATCTAATCATAATATACTGGCATGTTTTATGCTTTAAATAGTAATCAGAGAAATAACCATATGCTTCTGCAATATCTTTTTCATTACCAAAAGGCGAAAAATGGATTTATTCAGCAAACTGCGAAAGATGAACACCTTGCTCATCGACGATGATGAGTGGATCAGACATTCTATGGGCATATTTTTTGAATTCGAGGGGTGCGATTTGTGCACCCTCGAGACCGCTGAAGAGGGCTTGGAAAAGCTTCAGAGGCATGATTACAAAGTCATTATTGCAGATTATAGATTGCCGGGAATGGACGGCCTTGAGTTTCTCAGACAAAGTCAGAAAACCCATCCGAATGCTATGAAGGTCCTCATCACAGCCTACGGCAGCAGGGAGGTTATTTCTGAGGCTTACAAGTTGGGAGTCAAGGATGTGATTAAAAAGCCTTTCACAATTGAGAGCATTGAAAGGTCTTTGTGTCGGTTGATTAAAGAACGAGAGCAAAAAATTTGAAGCATACTACAGAAATATAAATTGATTTTTTTCTCAAATACGAAAATTCATCTTTTAACCTCGGAAGAAGAAAAGCGGAGGACAAAATGATAGGTCTCCTAAAGACCTTGAGAAGAGGATTTTTAGTTATTTTAACTTAGATCTGTAAAAAGAAAATACACTTTGAAAAATTACAAATTATTTCTGATAATTTCTCTGACTTTAGGATTTCCGGTGTTGGCATTAACTTGTACGAAGTCTTCGTAGCAGAAACCAATTTAGCTCTTATACAACATCTTGCGATATGGCCGGCACACCCCCTTTAACCGGTTGATGGAATATCACTAGGGGAGTAACTTGCCAAAAGAAGTGTCGCAACCAGTCATCTACTTCTCCTGGCAATTAGTTGTGTTCCTCACAAAAAGGGAAAAAGGTGGGTGTAAGAGAGGGAACCTGAGAGCATAATGTCTTTAAGTACAGAAACCTCCGCCTGTCTTTCTATGGCAAAGAGGTAGGCCCCTGGATCAATATCCACATTGATAAATATGGCCCCAACAAGGCAACCATCCCTTACTACAATCTTCGAGTAGCTTTTCTTTTCTCTCCGTTGATAGGTTTCTAATTCATTGCCTCTCGAAAGCCCGGCAGTGAAAATCACATTTCCAAAGGCCGTCACGATATTCCTGGCCACACTTCCTCTATATGGGATTCTGAAATGGGTCATGTTCATTGCCGCATGCTCACCCTGTTCAATCGCCACAGGCCACAGGGCATTTACCCTTTTTTCTTCATACACCATATCATATCCCTGACACACGTCACCAGCAGCGAAAATCCCTTTTTTGTTTGTTTCAAGGAAATTATTTACTATCACTCCACGATCAATTTCGATTCCCGAAGATGCCAGAAATGCGGTGTTCGGAGTTGCTCCTTTTCCAATGATTACCACATCCCCGATGAATTCCTTTCCTGATTCTGTTGCAACAAGCACTTCCTCGTCTCTCGTTTCGATCTCCTTAACGGTCTCACCGAATTTGATCTCTGCTCCCTTTTCTTTCAGATCCTCGGCCATAACCTCACTTCCTGCATCATCGAGTATCATGGAGAATACCTTCTGAGACGATATGAGAAATAGAGGCATGAAACCGAGTTTTTGCACTGCATCCCCCATTTCCATGCTCACAAGGCCAGCGCCAGAGATGATAACTTTTTTTTGGCGTGCCTTCTTCAATCTGTTTTGTATACCCTGGATATCAGAAAGGTTTCTCACGGTAAATACAGCGGGAGAGGCACTCCCCTTGAATTCGGAAACTGCCGCCCCCGCTCCAGAGGCTACAAGGAGTTTGTCAAAAATAAAATCCTCCCCTTGTTCTGTAATGACCTTCTTCTCGTCTGGAGAGATATTTGTCACTTTTTTATTGCCACAAAACTCCACACCTGCCGGCACGTCAAGCCATATATCCCTTTCTCCCGCAAGGAGATACGGGAGGGCCATCTTTGCGTAGGGTCTCTCCTCCTCGGAGAGAATAACAACGTCAGAGTCTTTCTCGAGCTCTCGTATCTTTCGTGCACACGAGAGCCCTGCGATACTACCTCCAATTATAAGGTATTTCATAAAAGTCTCCTGTTTCTGGGAATCTACAGCAAGCGTTCTTTTTTACTTCAAGCTTAACTCCGTAAGTTTATTGTCAGTTGGCCTCCCCTCAGAATCCCATCCTCTCGCCTTGTAGTACTCCGGAAGCATTTTACCAAGTTCATTTATCTCACCCTTTGATGGACCGGATGGGATCGGTTCCTCCATGAGCCTCTTTGGCAGTGTATCATCCTCTTTGGTAAGTCCAGCTTTTAAATTGAAGAGCCTCTCAAGATTCCAGATCCTTTCCCCGGCAAGAAGGAGTTCCGTCTCATCATAGGGAATCCCGGTTGCTGTCGTGACAAGTTCTGCGTAATTGGCCGCCTCCATACCAAACGTCGTGAATAAACAGGCGCCTGAGGCATCAACCGCAGCGGTTAGATCCTGAAACAGTTTTGCCAAGTCAGCCTTACCTTCATAGGCGAGCCTATCAACCTGGATGGGCGTCCCAAGTACTTCTGGGGCAATCGTATATCCTCGTACGTGGCATGCACCCCTATTTGATGTTGCATACTCAAGCCCTATGCCTTTTACACCTCTTGGGTCATACGCGGGAATTTCCTGTTTCTTAACACTCATTGAAAGCTCAGGATGACCGTAGTGTTCAGCAAGTCTATAAGAACCTTCAGAAAGGAGACCCCCTAATCCTTCTCTTGTACCCATGAGTTTCACGAGCTCAACAACGGCATCGCCGTCACCAAATTTTATGGGGAATGGAGCGTCCTCTTTTGGCATGTATCCCTTCTCATACAGTTCCATTGCACAGGCAATGGTTACGCCCGCGGAGATCCCGTCAAGCCCGTACTCATCGCAGAGATAATGGGCCTTGGTAACTGCATTGATATCATCAACGCCGCACATTGCCCCCATTGACCAGGCTGTCTCATATTCCGGGCCTTCTCCGTGATCTCCCTTGTATTTTCCCTCTCTAATCTCGGTTACCCTTCCACAGTCAATGGGGCAGCCTCCACATCCTTTCTTCTTTATCAATGTTTTTTTCACCATTGCCTCACCGGATATATTATCTGCGGTTGGGAAAAATGCGTCTTGGGCATTTTTTGTGGGCAGGGAGCCAACGTTATTCAATATATTCATCAAAACAGCAGTACCATAGGTGGGAAGACCTTCAGATGCAACGGGATGGGCGGCTAACTTGCCGTAGGCATTCCTTACTGCCTCTTTAAATCCTTTTACATCTGCTACCTCAACTCCTTTTGTGCCCCTCACAGCGATTCCTTTGAAATTTTTGCTTCCTACCACTGCACCCACGCCGGTCCTGCCTGATGCCCGATGCCCATCAAACAGAACGCCGGAAATTTTGGACAGTTTCTCCCCTGCAGGCCCAATTTCCATGGTCTTGGCTTCGATATGGGTATTTTCTCTCAATACCTTATCTGTCTCGATTGTTGTCTTCCCCCAGATGTCATTGGCGTTTCTAATCTCAACCTCATCATTGTTAATCCAGAGATACACGGGCTCAGGGGCCTTTCCCTCGAGGATAATCATATCATAGCCAGCCATCTTGAGTTCGATTCCAAAATATCCGCCGGCATTTGAGCAGGCGAGGGTATTATTGAGCGGGCCCTTGGTGATAACCATGATTCTTCCGGAGGCCGGAGCCGAAGTCCCAACGATAGGACCAGTAGCAATAACTACCTTATTTTCTTCAGATAAAGGGTCAATTGTTGGATCGACTTCCTCATAGATTATCTTCTCACCATACCCTCTGCCACCTATAAAAAGCTTCGCCCATTCTTCATTGATTCCTTCTCTCTGTAATTCCCCTTTTGTCAGATTTATTCGAAGTATTACTCCGTTAAAGCCTTTAAGCATTTACATCACCCCCTTTTGCCATTTGTTCAGCAATTTTCATGTACTTTTCTGCTGTGTCTCTTTGCTTTGAAAGCACAGCCTCATCTGCTTCAACAAATTTGAGGGCACCGGAGGTACAAACTTTCACGCATGCCGGATCCCCCCCACACGTGTCGCACTTAATCAGTGTCTCCCCAGCGTGATCAAGTTTCACAGATCCCCATGGACAGGCGACAATACACTGCTTACACCCAATACATTTATTCTGGTCAAGGTACACAACCCCGCTTTCCTTATGCCTGCTCAAGGCACCTGTGGGACATACCTGCACACAGTACGCATCCCTGCACTGCATGCAGACAGTTGGCGTGAAATTGATTTCCTCGGGAAAAAAGTGTATCTTTATCCTTGAATCTGCAATGTTAAATTTACCTGTTTGCTCAAAGGAGCAGGCAAGCTCGCATGATTTACCCCCTGAACATTTTAGGGGATCTACTACCAGTACTTTCATGGCTACCTCCCTCTTAAAGTTAATACGAATGTTTTATTATTATGTATCATATTGATTTACCAAGCGAAGTTCAATCCGGCACTTTACTCAAAAACAATACCACCACACCTATTTATTTATGGGAGTGGTATGATCTTATGCCTATTCCCTATCGTTGGTAGGGGAAAGTACCTATGCGAGGATGGATAAAACAGGGATATTAGAGGTAATGTTGGTTGATAAGATATGTGATCGTTGTATCCACTTCCTTGCGAATTATATCCCTGTGTGGTCCTGTTACGGTATAAGGACGATCATAAAGACCACTCACCTCCATTTTAGGACCAAACATCATTCCGCCTACCAGACCTGCAAACTTATCTTTTAGTTCAATCCTATTCAGAAGAGCCACGCCAGTGTCCAGCATCTGGTTGTACGATAAATACCATACTCACCTCCACCAGTAGCCAGGATCATTCTACATAAGCCTCACAATGCTTTGATAATCTCAGTATAGCTATTGTTTGTGAGCATGAGGCCTTTTTCAGCATATAATACCGTCCACACAAATTGCTCCCGTAACAGCATCAAATTATTCATCTATTATATATACTACAGTCTAAAGCAATAATGCAAAATCTTTTTTTATAATTATTTTCATGTATCTTTAATTTTGTGGGAGTGGGTAGCATCAACATTTTTGTGTCACTAAAAGAAAAGGGATAGCCACCCATGCCTAAGTGGGAGTGAACCTTATTGACACATTAATGTTTTTCTATTATATTCATACATACTTTCCGCAAGCTAGTTAGTACCTTAAAAAAACCCATGCCGAGGTACCCTATGTTCACAAAAGGCGAATTAAGCAAACTCAAACTTACAGTCATTGCAGAAGATACCGTGGCATATGAATCCCCTTATTTAGGGCAGCACGGCGTTTCATTTCTCCTTACTACAGAAAGAGATGGTAGTAAGAAAAATGTACTCGTTGATGTTGCTCAGAATCCTACCGCATTGCTCGAAAATATTAACATGATGCAGATTAGCCTTTCTTGCATAGATGCCGTTGTTTTAACGCACTGTCACTATGATCATACTCAGGG
>JGI10211J14876_10000882_pt1 | contig 13085 bp, 17 predicted proteins | sample Etolagsediment_FD_14876 | JGI IMG/M metagenome (IMG submission 14876)
TTACAGTAGATGAATAAGGCATACATTGTATAACGGATTCGAATCGAAAAATTAGGGTGGCGGTATGTCCCGACCGCCGGCGGGTCCCATCTAAACCATTAATGTGTGCATCCCATCCGTCTCAAAACTGCCAGTTGTTTCTTAGACAACTGGTTTGGGTTGTATATGTAGGTGAATTGAACACTGGTCAGGAACTCCGTTTCCCATGCGTTGGCGCGTTTCCGTGCCTGTATAATCTGTTTTGCACGGTTATGTAAGGTATCCCGGATGCCTTTTAAATCTTTGATGGTATTGATGGATTCGTCAACGTTCCAGTTCTTCGGTATCGGTTTTCCAGTTAGTCGACCTATCAAATCTATCTGGATACGGAACCGGTGTTTCTCTGCACCATCCAGTATTTCCAGTTCTTTCTTAGTGGCATGCTGCCGAGCCCATTTCAACCGACCTGCTAGCGACCTGTCCATCTGGGCAATCGACTGCCCGAACTTCCGGATGCAGCAGGAACCGATAATCAATTCCTGCCTGGTTCTTGCGTGGTGAACAGGATAATTGTGAATAATATCCTGTCCACATATGCAGTTGACCATCTGTTCACCATGCTGTTCAAAACCCTGTTGCCATTCCAACACTGCTTCCTCATATCTATCGGAATCACTGTGGTCTAGAAGTACGCGGATAAACTGCTCTTTACGTCCCAATTTCTCACTTCCTTCAAAAAACTATGAACAGTGTCAGAACTATCATACTTACAGCAAAATAAATTGCCGCTACCGTATCAAGCTTCTGCTTGAACTTTTTCATTGTCATCATAGACTCGCCTTCTTTGCATATTTTTCTGCCTTAGCCCAAAAATCTTTCGGCTGGCCCTCATCCACGTAAATCTGGAATATTCTTTTCATCATGATGAATGTTTCGCGCTCTACGGTATCCTCAAACTTCGTATCATCCACCATCTCAAAAGCCACCATAGGGCTAGCCCCTGCCTGTTCCATATCGAAAGCAGCCTGACAAATCTTCCCAATACGGGGATGTAGAAACTTCATATCTCTCCCTCTACATATGCCCTCAATATCTTGTCGGTCAGGTCGGCTAAAAGTATCTGCTCACGAGCCGCAATCAACTTGAGAGCGGCATGCACATCATCATTCACATACAAATGTTTCATAGTATCACTAATTTAGTATATATAATTATAAGTATATATAGTTATTGGTTACCGGCCATTATATCCTCTATTTCAGTCAGATGGATGTTCTCCGCTGGGGTCAGGGTTTCATCGTAGTAGTCCGACATCCATTTTTTCCTGCCATCTACGGCCTTTATTTTGCCATCTAACGTCATTTGCGTGTGAGCCTTGGTCATGTTCACCTGATACGCATCGGGGAACGTCTGAATGACATTTGCCCGTGTAGGCTCAGGATGTCGTTCCTTTATGCGTTCTATCGCATTAATCATGTCAACATGAACCATTGCCTTGGCAGTTTCGGGAATGTCCCATTCCATGATATTCTCCAGTTCCGGCAGGTTATATGGAACGTATTCATCGTCGAATTCCTTCAGTTTTTTCTTGATATACACGAACTCGCCGGCTGTCAGTCCACGCCGTAAGGATTCCTTGGCATGTATCATCTTCCTGAAGGCTGGGGGGTTGTTCATATCTATCAGGCAGAACAACGGGTCGCCGTTATCGTCCTTCGGGATGCCGACACCCTTGGACTTGGCGAAGTAGTTGCCGGATGTGTCCAGACCGTCGTACCATTTCTTACCGTTGATGCGCATCCATGCCAGGTCTTTCTCATGAACCCAGTCACCTAGTTCCTTGCCTGTTTCCACAGGATAGCCCGTGGGGACGTAAATGGAGTCCGTGTCCGAATAGATACAATCCTGGGCATATTCGTAAATGCGTGTACGCGACCGGGACGTGATATATGAACCGAATGACCAGATACCCGACTGTGAATCACGCACGCTGGACTTGAAATAACCGCATTCACCGACCATCTTCCCGTCGTCATTGAATACGGGCTTGACCATCTTGTAGAACGATTGGAACTTCTTTTCACCCATGTCCAGCCATTTTTCTAGCAATGCCTCCGTGACCTCGAATACCTTACCAACAATACTGGCCTCAAGTTCATTGATTTTCTTCCTTGTCTTGACGAACTCATCAGCGTAGTTGGCCAGGGATTTGTCATAGTCGTTTATGAACTTCTCATCCCATATACGCATGACGAACCGGCCGTAGGAACTGTTCAGCAATATCTTGTAGGAATACGACAGTTCGTCCTTCTTCTCTTTCAGGGCGAATGCCTTGTCCACCCATTTGAACGGGCTGGGAATCCGTTTGGAATAACATATGGATTCCACCCGGTAATCGTAATCGTCAGGGTGTTCCATCAGGTAAATCAGTTCAGGGAATGGTATCGTTTTATTGAACGGCTGACTGTTTGGGGCGTAGTTGTACTGCCTGTGTCTGAACTGTATATACGGGTGTTTCACGCTGCATCCGTATACGACGATGCGGGCGAATCCTTCGTATCTGTCCAGGATGCTCCGCAGAAATTGTTCGTTAGGTTCCTTGACCTCCCATCCGTAGCGGGGGTCAGGGAACGGCATTGTCTGTGATTTCGGGTAACTGGACTTAACATCATACCCGCTTACGTTGGTGAACTTGCCCTTCTCAAATGCACGGGTGAACCCGCCTGCATATGATTCCTTGGCGTATTCTTCCAGTTTCTCCGACTTGAACATTGAATAGATGATACGGCCTTTCTTGTTGACCATCTTCTTCAGTATACCACGTTTCAGTATCGTGACCGTTCCGTCCTCGTTCTCCTGTTCGTCATCGGCCATGTCCATCACGTTCAGGTATTCGCCAATACCGGAGATGGTCATGGGTACATCCCTTATATCGAACGTGTCCCTAATTATCTTCACGAACTTCTTTATGGCCGTGCCGATTATACGGCAATCCTGTTCGCAGTACAGCCAGTCGTCCTCGGTCACGGTCATACCCATCTTCAACCTGGAATAGTCCATAGGCAGTTTGGGTATCTTCATCCATTCACCCAACTTCTCGGCCTTGCAGTTGAACAGGTTCATACTATCCACGACCCGTATGACCTTGTGCCTGCCCTTGCCCTTGTGTTGGAAGTTGGCGGATATGAATCGGCCTCTGTGCCTGTAGGTCGTGGCATTCTCCACGATGTTCCCCCACAGGATGGTGCAATCGTATTCCATGTTGTGAGGGATGCAGTAATAACCTTCGTCTGCCAAGTCCTGTAATATATCCAGCATATTCATCATTGTCGGGCATCGGTAGTATATATCACGTTCAACGTCCCATACGACACCGTAGATGAATCTACCGAACCTGGCATCAAGACCTGGGGTTTCGGTATCAAAAACGCAAATCTTGTCCCATATGGTTCTCCGGGGCGGTGAATACGTGAACTTCATGACATTTTGCCCCACAGAACAGTGTCAACCACGACTATCTCCCAGACGGATTCCCTCTTTTTCATCTCGGAAATCTTATCCAGAACATCCATCTGGGCATCGTATTCTGTGGGCATGTAATCCGAGGACATGTAATCTTCAAATTCCATACCGTGGATGACGGCCCTGTACTTCGATATCACACGGTATTTCATCCGGGTCATACCGAACAACGCCGGGTAGTCTATACCAGCCTGTGTGATATCTATACCTTTCCACCCCTTCCTCACCTTCGTAACAGTTGCCTTCTGTTTCTTCAGTTCCCTGTAGAACGCCGAATGAACCTTCTTCCGGTATTTCGATGTTATACGTTTAGGAACCTTGATGCCCAGGTACTTAGCCCGTTCCACGACCATCTTCTTTTTCTTGCGGGCGGTAGCCAACCCACCTCTACGAGCCCTGCTGACCATCAATATCACCTCCGCATTGAGGACATACGTTCATACAGCATCGGGGGCACGGGATAGGATAACCACAACAGGGACAATTTTGAAACATCTCAATCACAGGTAGATGATATACTTGGAATCCTAAATACTTTTTCATGGTTTTTCGACCTATCAAAATGAAAAAAAGTAGAAAAAAGAGGGCCACGGTGCCACGACCCTAACAGGTAAATAAATGACGTGATTACTATGGCGAAACGCACCGTTTATGTCCTTGTCCCTATATATCATGTGGAAGCATATAAACATTTCGATAAGTGTAGGCGGTTGAGTCCCTGATTGATTTCAAGGTTGCTGCCTACACAGTCCCTGATTGATTTCAGGGTTGTTAAGGGTATAGAGAAAATCGATAGATTTTCTCATACACTTAGAAACTTACAGACGCTTATCGTTCGTCCTGTTTCACGGCAGCCATGCTTTCCTTCTTGACCTTTTCAACCTCTTCTGCAACCTCTGGTGATAATGGAACTGGTATTTCGGGCAGCTTTGCAATAGCAGCCTGGCAGTCTGCTGCAAGTTTATGCACTCGCGGGCTTGTCTGCAGGCCGTGCTGTTTTACCGCCATATCACAGAGACTGTGAATGAGGATAAGGTCATCTCTTGACTCTATTTTCATTCGTCATCACCTTTTAGTAGTCCTTCCATTCCTTCCATAAGTATGATAAGCGGTTGAATCAATTTATCGTTCATCTCGTTCATCACCTTTTCCCGCTTGAGAAGCAGCTCGTTCCTTCGCTCCATAGCATTGGCTATTCTGTTGAGCGCATCAGCGCGCGCATCATTCATTATTTTCGTCATATTCATCATCTCCTTCTTGTTCTTTTCCAATCATTAATACTATTTGAGGAACTCCTGGTTCCCAATCTTCAAAACGTATTTTTATCTCTTTGCCTCTTCGCATAAGAGCCCACCCTTCGTTAAAAGCATCTGTTTCAGACGGTTTTCCTGGAACAAATTGCAGTATGAACTGTCCTTTCACGTATTCATATCCGAAATTCATGTCTACACCTTCTAATATTTTACTATTTTACCTTTAGACCATTCATGACCATCATATATCACAAAACTATATGGAGTGCTCCAGAGATATTCCTTGATATCCTCGGGAGGTTTTATTCGATACGTATCCTGTATAACGGTCCAGTGCTCATTCGTCAACTGATAGAATATCTTGTATTTCGACTCATCCAAGCAGTATCTTGGAACGAGTCGGGGTTGTTGTGATATTCCGCAGGCCCACATTTTCATTTGTCGTCCACGAGTATAAACGTATGATACCTCAGACTCCTTCATCTTGTCCGTGAGAACACTTATTTCATCGAAGTATAGGTATATATCCTCTCTGNCGGAACTTCGCTGAGAGGCCTGATTCTTCCTTATAAGACGCAGTATCTCTTCAACCTTTTCGCGGTATACCGAAACGTGTTCATCGGATTCGGGTGCAAAACAGATGAATTTCACTCTTCCTTCATCATAATCCCACATCTCTATGAATGTATCAACGGTATGACATATACCAACAGCGTCAGGGTATGCCTTTGAATACCTACGTATCAATGCGGCGTATTCGTCATCGAACGAGTTGTTCTGAGTATCGAACATTATCCGTTTCTCTTTGATACCGCGAACCTTGGAATACTTGTTATAGTTTCCAGGCGGCGCTAGCCACGCTCTCATAAAGGCATACATTGTCTTGCCTGACCCTGTATGACCGATAATCATACTATGACATTTCGTCAGACGCTTGTCCATCATCAATAATTGGTTCTTCTTCATCTGCAGTCACCTCTTTTCTCGAACAAACATAACAGATACGCTGTGCTCGGCTATCAAGGGGATTAACCCGGAGCATCGGTCTAAGAACCGAACGGCATACCGGGCATCGTTCTTTACTGGTCCTCTTGCCTTTCCGTTTGGACATCGTTCTCCACCTTTTTCTTTACTTTCTTTATTCTTTTCCATATTCCGGCTCCTGTCTCGATTAGCCCTTCATAGTTCTCTGCCCAGAACTCTCCATATACCTCTATAGCCGTAACAGCAATGTGAACATCATATTCACCCTCACCGGTTACCTTCAGCTTGCTGAGTGGAGATTCTCCGAATGTTGCATAACAGGAATGAGCAAGAATCTTCTTCTGCTCCCGGGTCAATGCGAACTTAGTTCCTCTTTGCTTGGCCTTGAATATCGCCATTTGCAATCCATGCTGGATACTGACAATAGGAAGCCATCCTTTTTCCTTGGAACTTATTCTGACCTTGACCTCATCCTTCATATCAATGAACTTCGCAGCAACATGCTCTGCTGTGGATTTTAGGGTAGGTCTTTTTATCAACCCTTCTTCCTTTCTATCGCTCGGCCTAAGTCCTTTGGAATCATCAATACGAGGTTCACCGAAACCTCCCTCACTTTGCCGTTCCGGGTGGACAAGGAGACCACCTTCAGGTTCTTCTTCACTGGCCTCTGTAGTATCTTCGCCATCGTCCATATCTGACTGTTCCGTGGAAGATGACTCCACAGAGATAGGGCTATACGGATAATCAGGATAACTGATCTCTCCCATAACGATAGCCAAATCCCAGGCATGGAACGTTGGGTATTTTTCAAGGACCATGAGCATATCGGGAGTTCCATCGGCGAGAACTCTTGCTCTGTATTCCGCATACCAATCCCTCGCAATTTTCTTATCCTTGCATGCATGCCTTACATATTTTGTGACAGGTATCTTCCTGTTACAGAACCGGCACACTTTTCTTGCTGCAACCATCGTTTTTTCACCTTTTTTGAAATATCGTGATTCAGGGTCTACCAATAATTTTGTAGATACCAATAATTTTGTAGATACCAATAATTTTGTAGATACCAATAATTTTGTATCCAGCTCGCTTTTTTTGTTATATTTATTTTTCCACTATCTCTTTCAAATAGACCAGAACATCGTGGTGCTCATCCAGTATAGTGAATGCTGTGTCCAGTCTGTGTTTGAAAGACTCAACATCTTCAATTGCCTTGAACTCAACTTTGAACTCAGTGAGGACATAATCTTTTATCTCTTCCTTGAATTCGTTGAGTTTTTGATACATTTCTTTCGTATAAGCAGCCGTTGTAAGTGCCGCAATCTCGGATGCCCACCTTGTCATCTGTCTCCTGTTCATACGAATAATCTTGGATTGGTCGATTCCTTCGGACTCTTCACGTTCAACCATCTCATCATGTATCTCTTTGGTCTTTGCCAATACCTGTTTTTGTATCTCATCTGTCAAAGTCATTGCCCATAACCCCTTGTGGTAATACCTATAGATGTGCAATCTTAAATACTTTTATATAGTTGGTCCGGTTTTCCGCCATATTATATTAAATTATCGCCTGTTTTGAATAGGCTGATATAAATACCCACCCCCCGTTATATTATTAACAGGTGCTCCCTGTGTGAAATTAAAACATAGGTGTCTAAATGGGACTCGTTAATAAAGGTGATATGAAAAAGGGTCTGAAAGGGGGCACCAGGGTGTTGACAGAATTCATTGCACCCGCCGTAGGCGGAGTTGCAGGTTTTCTTGGTGGCGACCAGTTCTTGGGTATCCAAGGAGTGGTAAAGTCACTTGTCACATCATCTGGTATCTCTACAGCTCTTCCAGTGCTCACCAGTCTTGATATCTCAGCCTTCATCGCTGCAGGTATCTATGCCGGACTTGGTGCAGTTGTGAGCGGATTGAAATTCGGAGGCGGCGCTATTGGTGCCATCTTCATCGCAGGTAGTTGGTATTTCTACGCTGTGGCATGCAGGCTTTGCCTGAATGGTGTTCTTTCCGGGATTACGAATGTAAAAGCCTCTGTAGGTGGTTAAGATGGCAGGGTCACTCTTTTCCGAATGGAAACAGGTATGGAATAACAACGCACACAGGTCTGTTGAGTTCTTAACTCTGTCCGTTAACACCCAGCTGGGTGCCGTTGGTCAGGAAACCGCTATGATAGATATCCCGAACCTGGGAAATCCTATCTTTGCTATCCGGCTGCGGCTGCACGGCAACTTCACAACCAATGCGAACACAGTCCGGCTTGCAACCAACATTATAGGTAGAGCATTCGATGTGCGAATATACAAGCCTGATGGTAAGCCTCTCCTATATCTCGGTGCCAATGCTGGAGTTAGGGTGCATACGATTGCACCTGGCGGCAACGATACCATCTCTCCTGGAGATATCGTTATGTATAACGAACTCTTCCTTGGGAGACAATCGGCCAAGATGGATAGGGCATCCGGCAGGCTCGGACCTCAGACAGCGAACGGCGATGTCTATTGCGATATCGTGATACCTGTTTACATCCCGGCTGACGCAGGAGTTCACAGGATACAGTTGAGAAATTCAACTTTCACCTGGGCAGCAGCGACTGGAACGATATATGCCGCAAACCCGGCAAACGTCCCTGCTGTTTCTACCTGGACACTCGAGTTGATAGAGGAATGTCTGCCTGTTGGGGCGACGATGTCATACTTCGGAGTTCAGAACCCTCAGACGATCGCTGCTAATGTCGGCGATAATTATTGGGGACAGTATCTCAACAGAGGAACTATGCTCAAAGCTATCCTGCTTCAATCGGCTCTTCCTGCGAACACGGACGACTTAAGACTTACCCACGAGGGTAATCAGATAGTCGATACAGAGTTCGAGGACCAGGTGGCCCTTACGACTGCTTTGTTCGACTGCGACTTCAACATGGTCGGAGGTTCGAACTACGGCCTTGAAGAGTTCGGTGCCGGCGCCGCAATCATACATTCCCCTCACAGGAATGTTGCGGTGATAATGCCAGGCGACCTTATCGTTTCTGACTCTACCCAGCTTCACTATGAAGTAAATACAGCAGCTCAGAACGTAAGACTGATGCAGTTCCAGTTGATGGACCTTCCAAGACAGGCCACACGCCCTGAAGTGATGTCAACCCAGCCTGCTCCTTCCTCACCGGTTGTAGCAGTATCCGAAAGAACTGCCGGACCACAACCACGAATGGTTGGCGGCGGATTGCTCGGAAATCTACTTCAGAGATAGATAAACTAAACGCATCATAGGTATGGGAAAGGTTTCGTCCCATACCTATTTTATTTTAAGTGTAGGCGGAAACCTATCGGTTTCCCCTCTACCCTTAACAACCCTGAAATCAATCAGGACCTAGGAGGCTCTCCAAATGACAAAAAAAGAAAAAAAGGATATCGAGAAAAAAGAAAAAAAGGATATCAAGAAAAATATATGCGAGTGTGGATACGAAGGCGAATACGAGAATGTTACGGGCGTGCTGCGATGCCCGGTGTGTCATAAGGAGTAAATTCCATGACCAGCATTACAGACGCCTATGTGCCTACTATAATGAATATTAGGTGCACTGAAGCCTTATCAGCCGCAAGATATTGGTCTTTCTTCAGAGCTGTTCAAACAGGATGGCTGCTTGTTGAGAACCAATCTACTTCTGATGCTATTCGATGTCACTTCAACGAATCGGGCAACGAAAATTCCAATTACAAGGAAGTCAAACCTTTACACTCCAAACCGTTCCAGATAGGCGTTGGTGATATTATGTGGTTCTCTTCGGGTGTTGAGAATACTCAAATCCGTATCGAGAACGCTAAATATAAACCTGTCAGAGATGAATATTTTACAGACGAGGCATCGGTTCAGAACGTCCCGTTCTACGCTGACGGTGTTGGAGCAACCACTACCTACGACTGCACGACATTGGCGAAAGGTTACGCAATGGAGTTCCAGGTAGGATGCGAGGCAGCGTTCACAGGAACGGTCGAATACAGTTCCGACAATGCTGTTACCTATTCATCTGCAGTAACACTGGACATAGGCCAGCCATTAAAACAACTGTTTCAGGAAACGAACAGAGTTATCACACACATCCGTGTGACACAGACCGCAGGGACTTTCTTCATTTACTACAGGTGATATCATGGGATACGCAAATACACCTGGACCTATATATTGGGCTCAAGAACAGGCGGGTGACCCTGCTAACATAGCAGACACTGGCATCATCTATACAAAGGATGTTGCTGGTGTCACCGAACTATTCTATGAGGATGATGCAGGTAATGTAACACAGATAACCGGAGGAGGAACTTTAACTCATTCTCTACAGGAGGCATATAACGACGGTCAGCAGATAGACACAACCGCTCTCGCAGCAATGGTCAGTATAATAGGAGCCCAATCGGGTCTCTTCATGTCCGAGGTCGCGGCTGACCCTTCAGGAGGACCTGGTGCCGGGAACGGCACTATATGGGTTCGAGATGACGCTCCAAACGTTCTCGTGTTCACGGATGATGCCGGAACAGACTGGGTCCTCGGTGGAACTCCAGCTGGAAACACGCTGGACATGGCCTACGACGAAGGCGGGGCAGGTTCAGGCAGGACAATCACAGCCGATTCTGATGCAGTGGTTATCAACAACGCCGTGGCTGACGGAACGAACACACTCGAATTGACAAGGACACTAGCGACCGGTAATGCCTACTGCGTGAACATGGCCGTTGACGGAACCGACAACTCTCTCGGATGGCATATCGATGCGCAGGGAACGAACCAGACAGAATCAAAAACCTTGTGTCTGGTCGATTATCAGGCTAACGCCATCAACGACGCGGGTGATACCAGGATAATCGATATCCAGATGACCGAAGCTGTCGCCTGTACAGGAGGTATCCTTAACGGTATCCGTGTCAGAGCAGACCCGTTCACAGCATCCACTGCTCAGGTTTGTCAGATATATGCAGAATCTAATGGCATCCTTACAGGGGCTGCTGACCACATGCTTCTTCACGCTGTTGACACCGGAACGATAAACAACGCTGGAGCGACAACCTATGGCGCTCTGATAGACCTGTCAGGTATGACGTTGACAGCAGGTTCTGTTGAGGGTGTATATTCAACCGTGCCCGCAAACGGAAGAGCCGGATACTACACTGATTCGGCATATATCGTCGAGATATGCAACTCATCAGAGGCACTGAACGTGACCGGGGACTGTGCTATCAACGGTGATGTCATTATGACATCAACCAAACAGGTTCAGCTCGGTGGCCCAGGTAGATATCTGACCGATGACGGAAGCGATATCGAGCTCGTCACAGACAGTAACATTGATATGACCCTCTCCGACAATGGTGGTGCTTCTCATTTACGGGTATACGATAACACTCCTGCCCAAATATTCGATATGGACTCCAACGGCGTAATAACCGCTTACAACTCGTTATTGCCCAACACTACATCATCCCAGCAGATAGGTGGAGCAACGAACATCTGGGCCGACCTGTATGTAGAGCTTGGAAGGTTCTACGACAATACCGGAGCAGAGGCCTCTCACATCTACAGAACACTGACCGAATGGGTCTTCGCGGCCGCCGGTGCCGGTGGTGTGGCCGATATCGAGTTCGTTCTCGGAGATGCCGACGGAACAAGCACATTCGAGATCCAGGACTCGGGAAACAACCCCGTGATAGCCGTAGACTCTCACGGAACGACAACGTGGGGTTCCTCAGCCTCATGCACTCTCGCTACAGGCGGAGAAGATAGTCCAGATGTAAACCAGGGTGGTATCTGCCTTAACCAGGGTGGAGCCGATGGCAACATCCTATCGATGAAAAGCTCGGATTGTGCAATGCCGTTCACAGGAGTGATGGAGGCCGATACGTATGCTCAGTTCAGAAAAGTAAACGCCGACGAAGGCGGGCTTGCCATATTTGCAGGCTCCGAAGGCAACAACGAGGCCATGAAGATGTATTGCTGGCAGCAGACCGGTGGAACATCCGAATCCGAGGCTGCACTTGTGATAACGTGTGCTGAATCAAGTGGAATAGGGACTCAGGCAATGGGTGACGACGACGTTCTCATGTCCCTCTACAATAGCGATACCCTTGTCATGCATATAGAAGGTGACGGCGACCTAGAAGTCACCGGAAACGGCATCTTTGACGGCACCCTGACCTCTTTAGCAACACCACTCACCCTGAAGGACACCGTAGACGATGTTGACCTGTATGCTATATGCTATAGCGATACCACTACCAAGTCAGCCGAGCTTATCCTGAGAAAATCTCACAACGATACCATTGATACCGATGCCCGAACCATAGATACGGAGTATCTTGGCCAAATATGGTTCGAGGGATACGATGAGACACCGGCCATGGCGGTTGGCGCTCATATTGCTGCTGTCCAGAACGGAGCGACAGACACGTATTGTCCTACGGATTTGAGGTTCACTACATACTCGGATACGGCTGCTAATACGAATGCTCTCGTTATCGGAAATAGTGGTAAAATTTCAACAGGTAATGAACTCTCCCCCGATGTTTCTTCAGGCGGCCTTTGCCTGAACCAAGGAGATGCAGATACAAACATCATGACCTTCAAATCCTCGGATGTTGCCCATGGTATAACAGACTATGCGGAAACGGATACATATGCCCAATTCTTGAAAGCTGATGGTGATGAAGGCGGTTTGTGTATAAATGTGTTCAGGGAAAATAATCAGAGACCAGCATTGTTGGTAAATTATTATTATAATGCGGCGTCAGACACCTACGGCGGTTTGAGATTCGTAGCATGGGACATCAATGGAACCGGAAGACAGGCTCCATCTGGGCAATCGACTGCCAGGGCTCTTGTAAATTTCTATGATGGGGCTAATAACAGGGCTATGTTCAAAGCCGACGGTGACCTTTACATCGATGGAACCTACGAGACATTCGACATCGAGGACGATATCGCTTTACTCCAGGACTTGAACAATCATCTCGGAATAGATAAGACATCTCCATCCGCAGCCAAACAAAAGAAACTCCGAGATAAGAGGTTGATGGCCAAGAGAGGAGAGGATGATGGAGAAGGTGGTGAGTTCGTATCGATGAAGAATATGAAAGCTCTTCAAAACGGTTCCATCATTCAGCTCTGGAAAATGATAAAAGGTGTGGCAAAGAAACTGGGAATGACCGAGGCCGAACTGAAGGCAATTGCCCTCGAGATATCCGAGGAGGCCTAGAATGCCTGGTGTGAACATAACAGAATTTATCACTGGTGCAAAACAGGCATTGCAAGACCAGGGTTACGATGCCACGCTTATTGATACGTTCGACTGGCCAA
>JGI10211J14876_10000883_pt1 | contig 13077 bp, 9 predicted proteins | sample Etolagsediment_FD_14876 | JGI IMG/M metagenome (IMG submission 14876)
TTCGTTTACATAAAAAACTCGGTGTTAATGATGCCCAAGAAGACTTGTCTGATGGTTTATTAGTGGTCGTTGAAGATGGTGGACAGCGTGCGGGTATTTTTGTTGATGATCTATTAGGACAACAACAAGTTGTTATTAAGAGCTTAGATAGTAACTTTATGAAAATTGAAGGTATTGCTGGAGCGACCATATTAGGTGATGGTACGGTATCATTAATTTTAGATGTAACTGAAACCGTGACATCTCATAAGGGTGGCAATGCTAAGTTGAATGTTGCATAATGCATTCAATAAATAAAGTGGCGTTACCAGCGTCCTAGTATTAAATATTCAAAATTAGAGGTGGTTATGGCAGAGCAAAGTTCGGATTATGTTTTGGGTTCAAAAGAGGTTCAACAAACAATCCTAGTTTTAAATTTGTCTATTGCTCAAATTGACTTATCCATCACAGAAGGCGATAACTCTGTAAATACTCTAATTGACTCTTTTACATTTATGTCTCATCACATTGAACAGATTCAGCAAGCTGGAAACAGCCTTGCAGAGATGAGTTCTGGGTCGGCTGATGTAGCAGAACACCAAAGTGTTTTATTGAGTGAGGCTGGAGAACTATCGGCTAAAATGCAACAAGCGATTATTGCATTTCAGTTCTACGATAAACTAAGTCAGCGTTTAGCTCACGTTTCTCATGGTCTTACAGGCCTGGCGGAAATAGTTTCGCATGAAATGAAAGTTAAAAATGAAGAAGAGTGGGAAGCATTTAAAGCGAGCGTGCGTAAAGGGACAACAATGCGAGAAGAAGAAGAGTTGTTTGAACTTATCTTTGATCAGCATGTTCCGACCGAAGAAGCCATTGATATTATGAAAGAACGTATGCGTCAACGAATGCATGAAAAAGAAGAAGTAGAAGACGACTTTGAGTTTTTTTAAATCTCTAGACTTTAATCATGTTTCTAATAAAGCCCGTTTTAAACGGGTTTTTTTATATCTGATTTTTAATGATTTATAAAATGGTAGAGAGTTTATTTAGCCATAAAAAGAATTGAGTTCTATTAACTAACAAAATTGATAACAATGGTTGGCCAGTATTGGATAAGTTAACTATATAAAATAATCAACGAGGCAACAATGAAGTTATCATCGAAACACCGCATTACTCATGCAGGGCTTATGGCTGCTCTACTTACAATTATGTTTATTCCATTAAACGCAGTAGCAGCTGGTTTAATGCCTTTTATTTTAGGTGATACTCCTAAAGACACATCTTATAAAGAATCGATTATTAAAACGCAACAAGCATTAATAGATAATGGCTTCACTATAGCGGGTAGTTATTCGCCAAGTGCTAAGTCGACTGTTATTGTGGTAACAAACTCTCAACTTAAACAACTCGCTAGTAAGTCTAAGAATGGTGGCTTTGGTGCAATGGAACGTGTTGCTGTAACGGATAAGGGTGGGGCTGTGGAAGTTACTTATACTAACCCTACTTATCTTTGGAATGTTTATCGTATGAAAGGAGATATCAAACCTATTCAAGCGGCAATGGAAAAGGCACTAGGTAAGCAGTCAGAGTTTGGTGCGGACGAAGGGTTTTCTGCAGACGAATTGCGTGATTACCATTACAANATGATGATGCCTTATTTTGANGATGAAGATGANTTAGCNGAATATGGNTCNTATAAAGAGGCTGTTTCTGCTGTTGAGGCTGGCTTAAAGGCTGAACATGCAGGAACTAAAAAAGTATACCGTATCGATATCCCAGGTAAAGAAATGACGGTGTTCGGTGTGGCTTTAAATTATGCGGATGGTGCGGATAAAAATATTTCTAAGCAAATTGATATTAAAGGTCATTCACATAGTGCCCACTTCCCTTATGAAATTTTAGTTTCAGGTGATGAAGTGCTGGCTCTGAATGGTAAGTTCCGTATTGCAATTAACTGGCCAAGTCTTTCTATGATGGGTAAAGGTAGCTTCATGAGTATTTCTGGTGCACCAGATAATATTAAAGAAGCTTTACAATCCGTTGCGACAAATCAGAAGCTAGAGAGCAGTTCTGACGATATGCTCTAACTTAATATTTACTTCTCTTTAAAAAAGCACAGAATTTTCTGTGCTTTTTTGTTTTAAAGGCTTGAAAAGGTTTTTTTAGGCCTTATGAATCAAGCACATTTAAAAATTTATTTAATTAAATAATCTAATAATTAAAAACCCAACTAGGAGATGTATTAATGAGTGCAACAGAGACTCACGCGTTTCAGACCGAAGTAAACCAACTTTTAAAGTTGATGATTCACGCTTTATATTCAAACAAAGAAATCTTTGTAAGAGAGCTAGTATCCAATGCTTCTGATGCGTTAGACAAATTACGTTTTGAAGCGGTTTCAAATGATGCTTTAACCGAAGGTGAAGAAGAATTAGCCATTCAGTTGGAGTTTAATAAAGAAGCACGCACAATTACGATTACCGATAATGGTATTGGTATGACACGTGATGAAGTGATTGCAAACATTGGTACTATCGCAAACTCAGGAACTAAAAAATTCTTAGAGTCTATGACAGGTGATCAAGCAAAAGACTCTCACCTGATTGGACAATTTGGTGTTGGTTTCTACTCATCATTTATTGTGGCTGACGATGTTGAACTGGTTACGCGTAAAGCGGGTACAGACAAAGCGGAAGGTACTAAGTGGGTTTCTAAAGGTGAAGGTGAATTCACTCTTGAGACAGTTGAAAAAGCTCAAAAGGGTACTGAAATCACTCTTCACTTAAAAGAAGAGATGGATGAGTTCCTGGAAGAAGCACGTCTAAAAACCATTATTACTACCTATTCTGATCACATTAACTTTCCGATCAAAATGGAAAAATCAGAGTGGGATGAAGAAGCTAAAGAATCAAAACCGACAGGCGAGTTTGAACAGGTAAACAAAGCTACAGCTATTTGGACACAACCAAAATCTGAGTTAACGGATGAAGAGTACAACAACTTCTATCAAACCATCTCACATGATTACAGTGAGCCTTTGGCTTATATGCATAACCGTGTTGAAGGTACTCTAGAGTATACATCGTTACTTTACCTACCTAAGCAAGCGCCGTTTGATTTATATGATCGTGAGCGTCGTTACGGCCTTAAACTTTATGTTAAGCGCGTATTCATCATGGATGATGCAGAACACTTAATGCCAACCTACTTACGTTTCGTGCGTGGTGTTATTGATTCAGCAGATTTACCTCTAAACGTATCGCGTGAAATTTTACAGAGCAACAAAGTTGTCGATAAGATTCGTGCCGCATCGGTTAAGCGTGTTTTAGACCAGTTAGCTAAATTAGCGAAAGCCGAAGATCAAGAAGAGTACAACACTTTCTGGGATCAGTTTGGTCAGGTAATGAAAGAAGGTGTGGTAGAAGACTTTGCCAATAAAGATAAAATTGCTAAGCTTTTACGTTTTGCTTCAACCAATGCTGAAGCGAATTCTGAACAACGTGTATCGTTAGAAAACTATGTTGATCGTATGCAAGAAGGTCAAGAAGCGATTTACTACATTGTGGCAGACACACACGCTGCCGCTAAAGGTAGTCCACACTTAGAAATGTTCCGTAAGAAAGGCATTGAAGTGCTATTAATGTCAGACCGTATTGATGAGTGGTTAGTTTCTCATCTAACGGAATTTGATGGTAAGGCATTAAAGCCAATTACTTCTGCAGACTTAAAAGAGTTTGAAGAAGAAGCGGACAAAGATTTAACGGAAGACGAAAAGCAAGCGCGTGAAGCATTAACTGAAAAAGTTAAAAAAGCGATTGAAGATAAAGTTTCTGATGTACGAATTACACATCGATTAACGGACTCTCCAGCTTGTGTGGTTAGTGCTGAAGGTGATATGTCTGCACACATGGCACGTATCATGGAGCAAATGGGCCAGGCTATGCCAAAGCAAAACCCTGTTTTAGAGCTTAACCCTGACCATGTCTTAGTTAAGAAACTAGAAGCCATGGATGATGAAGCCAAGTTAACAGAATGGTCTCTATTCTTATTAGAGCAAGCTCAGTTAGCTGAAGGCGATCAACTTGAAGAGCCAGCGGCGTTTATTAAACGTATGAATGCACTTCTAAGTGAAACCGTATAAATAGAAACAATCTCTATTTAATACTCATTAAAAACCCCACTTACCAGGCCTGGTAAGTGGGGTTTTTTTGTTTATAGCGTTTGAATTTTAAAAGTCTGTTTGTTATCTGTTCTATAAAGGCATCTGTTTATAGTTACAGTAATCGAATTAACGTCTGCGTCGTTGAGAAACCCATAAAGCTAACATTCCCAGTAATACTAACAATAAAGCGGGCAGTGCCGCACCTTCATAGTTTCCTTCTAGGCTCAGTTCATACGTGTAAATAGACAAAGCGCTCCAGTCGAAAGGACGCAAAATATAGGTAGCAGGTAACTCTTTCATTACCTCTAAAAATATTAAACCTGATGAAGCTACCAGGCCTGGTTTAAGCAGTGGTAAGTAGAGTGAGGTGGAAAGGCGTAATGGTGATGCGCCTAGACTTTTGGCGGATTGAATCATTTGTGGTGAAATTTGTCTTAACCCATTACTCACTGGCCCTTGTCCTAAAATAAAGAAGCGTAAGCTTAAGACTAAAATTAATACCCAAATGCTTTGAGAAAGCCAGCCTGAACTCAGAGAAAATTGGTTTTCTAATCCAATTAAAATGCCTAATACACCAATGGCAATTACGTTACCAGGTAAAGCATAACCCATTAAAGTGAGTTGTGAAAAACGTTGCATCCATCGGCCCGCTTGTAACTCTTTTTTGAGTAATTCAAATATTAGAGCGACACTTAAAATGACTATCATCGCTCCTAGACCAAGCCCTAGGGTATTGATAGTTAATGACCAATATTTAGAATCCGTAAAACTTTGGTCAGAGGTAATGGCCCAGTAAAGTAATTGTATAAATGGCAGTAAGAAGCTAATACTGAAAATAAAAAATACCAATCCAAAAACTGACCAGGCCTGGTAGCCTTTTAAGGTTTTTGGCGTGATTTTTTGCCATTTATTCAGTACACGGGGGCGAGACACTTTGACCCAATGGTCAACCATGAACAGAGCCCAAGCCACTAATAAAATGAGTGATGCCAATTGCATGGCAAGTTTAAGTGAGTAAAAGTCCTGCCAAGCACTCACAATGGCCGTTGTCAGTGTCGGAGTGTTAAAAATAGAAACCGTTCCATAGTCGGCTAATGTTTCCATCATGACTAACATCATGCCTAAAAAAAGTGATGGGAAAGCTAGCGGAAATTGAATACGCCAAAAACGTCGCCAAGGCCCCGCACCCAATGCAGCAGCCTGAATATCCATCTCTGGATAAGTACGTTCAAAATTCGGTTTAAGCACCCCATAAACGTAAGGGAAGAACATAAGACTTAAGACAATTACTAAGCTACTGTAGCCTTGGCGTGCATCCCAGGTAACGTCAAACCCCCAAGCTCGTAATTGTGTTTGTATTAGCCCTGAATAATCGAGCCAACCTAAAAAGACAAACGCCATTACATAGGCGGGAATAGCAAGCGGTAATAGCAAAGCCCAGTTAAGCCAGCGATGGCCTGGAAAACGGTAGTGACTCATAATATAAGCGAGCAGAGCACCGATTAAACCAGCACCTAATCCCACCAACATCACTAGACCAAGTGTATTGAGTAGTAATTTTGGAAGTAAATGTTCGGCAATATGGTTCCAGTTAGAGTCAACACCCAAAAACCAAGAAAATATTAGAGGTAGCTGAGGCAAAACGCCTAAGGCTATTAAGCCCCAGACACCGATTTTTTTTGCCTTAGGTGATGAGATAAAGCTAAAGTTCAAGATATTACTCGTAACCTGCAATTTGCATGAGTTTTACACCCTTTAATTGTTCAGTATGCAATTTAGTGATAGGTAAATTATCTGCTTTAAAAGGTAGCGTGTCAGTTTCTGATAGCAATTGGGCAATTGAGAACTCATGATTTAAGTCCGCAAAGATTTTCTGAGCTTCATTACTTAATAAATAGGTTAAAAACAGTTTTGCGTTATCAATATTTTTGGCATGTTTGGTAATGCCGGCTCCTGAAATATTGATATGTGTTCCAGTCGTTGCTTGGTTTGCCCAAAATAGTTTAGCTACAGATTGTGGGTTTTTAGATTGGTGTCGATAGACATAGTAAGTGTTCACAATCCCTACCGCACACTGTCCAGAATTCACTGCTTTAATCACTTCTGAATCTTTAGCGAAAGGCTTGGTGGCTAAATTATTCACCCAGCCCTTGAAGATCTCTTGAGTTTTTTGTTCACCATGATGTGCCACAAAACTAGCAGCTAATGATTTGTTGTAAACTTTTTTACTGGTACGTAAGCAGAGTTTGCCTTTCCAATTTGGATTAGCTAAATCCTCATAGCTGGTTAGCGTATTCGCATCGACTAATTTAGGGTTATAGATTAGGGTTCTGGCTCTTAAAGAGAGGCCTGTCCATAAACCATTGCTATCTTGTAAGTGGGCAGGCACCATCACTTCTGTTGTGGCAAGATTAAGAGGTTGAAATAAGCCTTTTTCAGCAGCGAGTCCTAAGTTCCCTGCATCTACAGTCATTAATAGATCAGCAGGTGAGTTACGGCCTTCCATTTTTAAACGTTCAATTAAGGCTTCATCTTTCCCAGTCATTAGCTTAACGTTAATATTGTGGTGCTTTTTAAAGCCATCAATTAAGGGTTGAATAAGGTTTGCAGTACGGGAGGAGTAAATTACCAAATCATCACTAGCTTGCAGCAAGGTCGTGTTTGCAGTCAATGACAAAGCGGCAATGAGTAAACTTGACTGTTTAAAAATAGATTTTAAGGACATTAAAAACTCCAAAACGTACTGTATTAAGAATAAATAGGGATTAATTAAGTGCTTGGATTAATTAAGCTGCTAATGGTTCTAAACCGTTAGCAGTAAAGCTTAATATGCGGTTACATAATGATTGAGCTTCTTTTAGTTCATGGGTAATCAGTAAAACACTGGTTCCATTTTGCGCAAACAGCTTTTGCAAACGCTCAATAATGCGTAACGACAAATCTTTGTCTAGATTCGCGAAAGGTTCATCTAAAAGCAATAGCTGTGGCTGAGGTGCTAAAGAACGTGCTAAAGCAATGCGTGCTGCTTGACCACCTGAAAGTTCATGTGGGTAGCGTTTTTCAAATCCTGTCATTTCAACTAATGCCAACATTTCCGCAATGCGCTTTTGCTTTTCACTTTTAGATAACGTAGTTAAACCAAAAGCCATATTTTGTTCAACTGTCATATGCGGGAAAAGAGCAGGGTCTTGCAGGACTAAACCTAAGCCACGTTTTTCTAAGGCAACAACTTGTTGTTCTTGTGACCAAATTTTTCCTTGCCAATAAATTGATCCACCTTTTAAAGGCATAACGCCTGCAATGGCTTTGATTAAGCTTGATTTTCCGACACCACTCGGCCCAACTACACCAAATATTTCACCATTTGTTAAGGTCAAATTTACGTTTTGACATATAGCTGTTTGAGAATGACAAAGTTGTAAGTTTTTGATTTCAAGCATGTTCTTTACTCGCGATATTTTTATTTATCAGTTTGTATTAGTTATATTAATCTTAATAATAATAGATTGCAATAGGTAACAAGAAGTATTCTCATTAGCATTTGAGTTTTATTCGTCATTTATGCTTGATTTCATAAGTTTTTAAACGACATTGCTAATTATTTTATTGAGTGAAAGAAGAGGATTAAATATTATTTTCAGATACTTAGAGCTAATTTATGGCACAATAGCGCCCAAATTCAATGAGCAGCCACTCTTTAAATGTCAGAAGTACATGTCATGCTCAAAATCGCAATTAAATTGTTAAGTTGCCATATAGTAATAAGGAAAAAATTTTGATTTCAACAGCCAATATCACCATGCAGTTTGGTGAAAAACCACTTTTTGAAGATATCTCCGTTAAATTTGGTGGCGGTAAACGCTACGGTCTAATTGGAGCAAATGGTTGCGGTAAATCTACCTTTATGAAAATATTGGGTGGTGACTTAGAGCAAACAGCAGGAACGGTTAGCGTTGATGAAAACGAACGCGTGGGTAAGTTGAAACAGGACCAGTTTGCTTATGAAGAATTTAGTGTTGTTGATACCGTTATTATGGGGCAGCCTGAACTTTGGGAAGTAAAAAAAGAGCGTGATCGTATTTATAGTCTGCCTGCGATGACAGAAACCGAAGGAATGTTGGTTGCTGAGCTTGAAGTTAAGTTTGGTGAAATGGATGGTTATACCGCTGAGTCACGTGCTGGTGAACTACTTTTAGGACTGGAAATTCCAGTTGAACAACATTTTGGTCCGATGAGTGAAGTAGCGCCAGGTTGGAAACTTCGTGTCTTATTGGCACAGGCTTTATTCTCAGATCCAGACATTCTTTTATTAGATGAGCCAACAAACAACTTGGACATCAATACCATTCGTTGGTTAGAAAACGTACTTAACGAACGTAAAAGTACCATGGTTATTATCTCTCACGATAGACACTTCTTAAACAGTGTATGTACCCACATGGCAGATTTAGACTATGGTGAATTACGTTTATACCCTGGTAACTACGATGAGTATATGACGGCAGCAACTCTAGTTCGTGAACAACTATTGTCTGATAACGCTAAGAAGCAAGGGCAAATTAACGAGTTAAAAGCGTTTGTGAGTCGTTTCTCTGCTAACGCTTCAAAAGCTAAGCAAGCTACTTCACGTGCTAAATTAATCGATAAGATTGAGTTATCAGAAGTTAAAGCTTCAAGCCGTGTTAATCCGTTTATTCGTTTTGAACAAGATAAAAAATTGTTCCGTCTGGCATTGGAAATTGAAAAGCTAGGTAAAACCTATGATAACGATGGCGAACCTAATGAAGTGTTAAAAGACCTTAATTTAATGTTAGAAGTTGAAGAACGCCTTGCAGTACTTGGGCCTAACGGTGTAGGTAAAACCACTTTGCTAAAGTGTTTAGTGGGTGATGAAAAGCCAACTTCAGGTGTCGTTAAATGGTCTGAAAACGTTAAGGTTGGATACTATGCGCAGGATCACGCCCACGATTTTGAAGAAGATATGTCTTTGATTGAATGGATGGGGCAGTGGAAGCAAGAAGGCGATGATGAACAAGCTCTTAGAGCAGTTTTAGGTCGTTTATTGTTCTCACAAAAAGATATTGATAAATCCGTTAAGGTTTTATCGGGTGGTGAGCAAGGACGTATGCTCTTTGGTAAGTTAATGCTACAGAAACCAAATGTACTAATTATGGATGAGCCAACCAACCACTTGGATATGGAATCGATTGAATCACTTAACCAAGCAATGGAAGATTTCCCTGGCACGATTGTGTTTGTTTCTCATGACCGTGAATTTGTATCTTCGATAGCCACCCGTTTATTAGTATTATCAGAAAATGGTGTAGAAGATTTCCGTGGCGATTACGAGTCGTATTTACAGACGCAAGAATCGTAAGTAGCGATTAAACCAAAAAGTCTATGATTCAATGGTCTATAATTCAATGCTTTGTAACATAAGGCAGTAAATTACACACCCTTGATTTACACAAATGAAAGCCCGCAGGTTGTAAAAGACCAAGCGGGCTTTTTGTTGGGACTATAAATGAGTCTGTTAAGGCTCGTTCATTAGATGCTTTCTTTCGAAGGTGCCTCAGTATTTTCTTTAGTTTCTGCCTGAGTAATCCTTTCTGTTTTACTGTTTGGTGGAATAGGGTAGAGATAACCGATTACTAATAGAATCCCTCCCACAGCAATAAAGCTCACAATACGTGCAATGCTGCCTGTACTTGCTAAGTCGATAGTAAATACCTTGAGTAAAACCAACCCTAATAATGCACTTCCGGCAATCCATAGTTTTCGACTTTGAATTCTATTGGCAGCACTAATTACCATAAATCCAAGTATGCTCCAGGTTATCGATAAGGTCGCTTGGGTCAGCGTGGATTGCATCCATTCATGCATGGCATAGTTAACATCAAACCAGTGATAAAGCGCTCTTAATATTATTGCATTAATAACTAAAAAAACTACCAGGCCTGCTAGGTAGGGTGACCAAGTATTAGCTTCCAATAGGTTGCTACGTTCTGGTTGTTTCCACCATTGATACACCAGCCATAACGATACTAGGGTGACAATCTCTAGTAAGTTTAGGAAAGGAATGAAGGCCATAAACATGGCTCCACCTGCAGAGTGCAAGTTTAAAGTCAAATTCCAAATCACAATGATAGCAACAATCGGCCACGCGATTAAGTTGGTATATAAATGTTGATGTCTTTCAAAAGGCCAAAACAGTGATTTATTAATCAAGTGCAGTCCTATTAAAATAGGCAGTAACGCCATTAAGCCACTATGAATAATCCATTGGCTGTAATACTCTTGGGCTAACCATTGCGCTTCATAACTTAATAAGGCAATAAACAGCCCAAAGCTAAAAGCGTGCAACGTCAATGGGTGGCTCAGCTGGTCCTTTAAATTATTTTCAAACCAATATAAAATGCGATAGAAAAGATAAGCATTCAATAACCAACCTGCCACGGCATAATTAGCAAAAGGATGTGATTGAGTAAAGAAGCTTAAATACAGTGTGGCGCTAAGAAGTAATAACCAACTTAAACGACTGTGTTTTAAGGTAGTCCATTGATAGCGAACTTCAATCATAATCACAATTATGGCTGTTAGTGCAAGGTGAGCAAGCAGGGCAAATGAAGCGTATTCTTTGGGTACAAAAGTATCAATTTCTCGCCAAGCGCTAGAGAACCACCAAACAAGCCCCCACAATAACAACAGAATGTCGATTCCGATAAAGCTTTTGAATAATTGATTTTGTGCTTTAAATAAAAAATAAGCACTGAATAGTGAAGATAGTGCAATCATCAATCCACCCATGAAATATGGATTAAAGAACGCTAAATCATGGGCCTGAAGGTTTAATAACACTACCATTACATAGAGCATGCTGGCACCTAATAAAACTAATAAACCAAAGATTAAACTTAACGTTTTTTGTTGGCGTAAGCTAATCCAAATAACCCCAGCTCCTTCAATCGCCCAAGCCGCTGAGCTCCAGTTATTATCAAATAAAAGCGGAATGGTGAGTGTGAAGAAAATCACACTTAATGCAAAAAAGGCTTCGTAAAGCGTTTTAAGTTCATGCGGGTATTTTTTGTAAATGGCTGCAGCTAAACCTAAATAAAAAGTTCCCAAAATCATTGTGCTATAAGCAATGCCATAAGCATAAGGTTCAACTAAAAAAGCTTGGATAGCAACGCCGATAATAGGCGGACCAAATAACAAGGTTCCATCGACCAGTCCTTTTAGATTTGGAGGCTGTTTAACGGCATGTAAAATTGATATGGCAATATAGAGTAAGAAGAATAAAATTAAGAAAAACTCTGTGCTGGAAAAGTGATTAGGATGATATTGAAGAACGCCCCAAAGCACGCCAATAACAAAGGTCATTACAAATCCGAGTAGATTTAACGAACGCCAAGATTTAAACCAAGATATGGCAAAGATACTGAAATTTAACACCGCATAATAGCTAAATAATACAATATGGTTACCATCCCCGGTAGATGCAACTATCGGTGCCATAAAACCACCCGCAGCGCCAACAAAAGCTAGAGCTTTTGCATCTTGATAAAGCGCCAAAAATAGTGCCGATGCCATAATGATAATCAGTAAAACAAAGCCCAATTCGATTGTTACAACATCATATAATTTAAAAGAGGTGTAGGTCGTTAAATACAGAATGGCAATCGAACCACCTTGTAAAATCAAAGAATATAAATGGTTTTTTTCTTTTAAACGCCAGCCTACAAAACCCAGAGCGAATGCAGAAATCGCCACAGCGGTTAACCTAAATTCGATAGGTAATAAGCTATTATCAGCTGCATATTTAAGTAAAAAAGCCACACCAAAAAACAGCACTACAATCCCAGCTTTAACTGTAAGGTTTCCGGTTGTGGCAAATTCAATAATCCGCTTAAGCCATTGGTTGGTTTGACCTGGCTGGCTGGGTTGTGACTTATTTACCGATATTGTATTGGCCTGTTTTTGTTCAGTTTGTGATTTATGAATTTCCCAAGGAGAGTGTTCTCTTTTGGTTTGAAGAATATCGATAGGAAGAGATTCGGTAATGACGTCTTGGGAAGACTTGGGATTAGTTTGATTAAGTTGATTAGATTGACTAGGTTGTTTTTCTTTTTGAGATTCTGAGCTTGCGCTAGGTTCTGTTTTCGTAGACTCTATGGTTTGGTTACTGATTATTTGTTGATTGAACAGGCTGAACTCATTTTTAAGTTTCTGAAACTGTTTATTGATTTTTTTATTTTCAAAAAATAGATATAGAACCAATACTGCCAGAAACGCATAGGTAAAACTGTCACTAATTAACACGCTGATCAATAAGCCAATCGTAATTAATATCTCAGCCATAAGTCCTCACAATCTATATAAACATACTGTTGAATAGTATTAATTTTATAAGTATTAAAACATAGTAGTCATGTTTTAGCCTATAAAGGATTTCCCAGGCCTGGTATTTTGATAAATAGAAAATTGCGGTATTAGAAGAGTTTCAAACTTTAGAAATAGAGAAGCCCGTCAACTCATTTTGAGATGATGGGCTTTTTTGTTCTCAGTAGCTTGAAATTGAGGAGAGATAAAGAGGAGTATCAAGCTAACTGAGGGCAAACTAGTTTTTACACTAATTTTCAAACCACAATTAAAATTCCATTGTTAAATGTGGTGAGTTAGATGGAATGTTAGCTCCAGCATCAGGGTTAGCTGAAAAATGGTGAGCCGAAGCGACTGATGTAATTCCAAATGTTAATAATGCTGCTAAAAATACTTTTTTCATAATATGTTCCTTTTTATTAAGTCTAATTTTGGTATCTAACGAATGGTTTAAAAAAACATGTCGAGATGCGCTGATGTATCTGGAATATTAATGCCTGCATCTGGATTTGTTGCCATATGATGTGCTGAGGCTACTGAAGTGATTCCAAAAG
>JGI10211J14876_10000884_pt1 | contig 13045 bp, 11 predicted proteins | sample Etolagsediment_FD_14876 | JGI IMG/M metagenome (IMG submission 14876)
CTTGCGGGCATAGTCCATGAACTTGGCGAAGTTGTCCAGGTCGTAGATAGCCTGAGTTTGAAAGAACTCAGCCCCGGCTTCGACCTTCTTTTCAAACTTGAGCAGTTGAGGCTCAATCGGGTTTGCTTCGGGGGTGACTATGGCCCCGGCACAGAAATTGACAGCTCCATCGAGCTCATTTCCTCCCAGGTCGGTGCCTGCTTCCATCTGTCGAATCGCCTTAAGCAGTTGCACCGAGTCAAGGTCGAAGACGCCCTTGGCCTCTTTGTGGTCGCCAACGGGGACGGCATCCCCGGTAAGACAAAGGACATTGCCTATCTCCCTGGTATAGGCAAGGAGAAGTTCAGCTTCAAGTGCAAGCCGGTTGCGGTCGCGGCAGGTCATCTGTAATATGGGCTCGCCACCCTGCTCTTTGATTGCCAGGCAGCCACCAATGGAGGGAAAGCGCATAACCGAGCTCTGGTGGTCGGTTATGTTGATTGCATCTACCCTATCCTTGAGAAGGTCAATATGATGGTGCATATTCTCGATGTTTGTTCCTTTTGGCGGAGCGACCTCGCTGGTTACCACAAACTTGCCGGAGTTCAGCACCTGCTTGAACTTTGATACCATTATTCTCTCCTTACTTAAACTACCCTGGCAACCCTTGGCCTGAGCGATACGTGAAAATCCTTTGGCGGCTGGTACTGCCGCATCAAATCAAGTCTACCCTGCTGTTCCAACCGGTTGTATATGAGAGTCCAGGCGCAGTCCCTGTTCTTGTCTACCTCACACTTGCCATTGTTGGTGCCGCCACAGGGACCGTTCAGCAGACCCTTGTGGCAGGCGGTGAGGGGGCAGATGCCAGCGGTTTGCCCAAGGATACACTGGCCACACTGGGCGCAAACCTCGTGAAAGTCGCCGGGGCTATCTTCCATGCCGATGAACAGGGTATCCAGCGCTGGAAGGACCGGCTTGCCGATATACAGGCTCACCCGGTGCACTCCCAGAGCACATGACATAACTAAAATGCAGTTGGCATTCTGAATTGGGCCGTCATTTTCCTTAATGGCTGTCTCGGTCATATCATCGCAGGCGGTAGGGATAACTATCGAGCCGGTCACCAGCTTGCCCAATTCCTGTAGGCGCTCCCGCATCTCCTGGACCTGTTCCACTCCCCCGGTCTTGGTCATGGTGGCACAGGTGCCGCAGCCAATAATGTATACCCGGTCGAATTTCTCTAAAAGCTGCTGCACTTCTTCAAAGGGCTTCTGTTTGGTAATGGATTTCATGGCCAACCTTCCTCATTTTTCTAGGTCACATCTCAAGCATCGCTTGGCTTCACGCCTGGCGTCCTCCTCGGAGAACGCCAGTTCAGTCTCCTTGAAGCTGCCCCTTCGCTCCTTGGCAGGTAGCAGTGTTATCTCCGGCCTGAACTGGGGCTCCCAGGACTCCTCTTCTTCTCTTTCTACCTTTTCCTCTATAACGCTGGGCTTCAGGTCATACATCTCGACTCTTGATGTATCATCTCTGAGATACTTATCTATAGCAATGGCTCCTCTCCTACCAGCGGCAATAGCGTCTATAACCATGGCCGGTCCGGCGACAAAATCCCCTCCGGCAAAGACTCCAAGGATATTGGTAGCCAGTCTATTGCCATCAACAACCAGCGTTTCCCACCTGGTGCGCTCCAGTGCGCTGTCAGGTGGCAGGAACGATAGGTCCGGGGCCTGACCTACAGCGGCGATGACGGTATCCGCCTCGGCAAAGAACTCGGAGCCGGGGATCGTCACCGGGCGGCGACGTCCGCTGGCGTCGGGCTCCCCAAGCCTCATATTGATACAGTTCAGCCCTGCTACCTTCCAGTGGTCGTTCACTATGCGGGTGGGGCTGACCAGGAAATTGGTCTTGATGCCTTCAGCCAGAGCCTCGTCATATTCCACCTCGGTGACCGGCATCTCCTCCCGCGACCGCCGATAGTAGATGCTGACTTCGTCGGCGCCAAGACGAATGGCGGTGCGAGAGGCGTCCAGAGCTACATTACCGCCGCCGATAACAGCCACACGGCTTCCAATTCTGAGCGGCCTGCCGATTTTCACATCCCTGAGAAATCTCAAGCCGTAGTAGAAACCTTCGACGTCTTCAAGCTCCCCGGGTATGCCTATTTGCTGGCTTCTTTGAGCCCCGGCAGCGATGAACACCGATTCATAGCCCTCTTTCTTGAGGTCCTCGATGGTGAAATTGACGTTGATCGGCGCATCGTATTTTATCTCTACCCCGCGCTTGGCGATGTAGTCTATCTCATTCTGGATGACCTCTGGTGGCAGGCGAAAGTCGGGTATGGCTACCGAAAGCATACCCCCGCCTACCGGGAGAGCCTCAAATACGGTGACGGGATAACCCATCTGGGCCAGGAAGTAAGCACAAGACAGTCCGCAGGGTCCGGCTCCTATCACCGCTACCTTCTGGCTCTTGGTCTGGGGGAAGGGCTCTGGCTCAGGTAACTCGCCAACATGGTCGAAATACCAGTCGGCTGCGTAGCGCTTCAGCGCCCTGATGGCCACCGGCTCGTCAAGTTCACCGCGGCGGCACCGGCCCTCGCAGGGATGATGACAGATACGGCCGCATATGGCGGGGAAGGGGTTGCGCTCCCTGATCGTTTCAACGGACTCCAGGTATTCACCAGCGGCTATATGTGCTACGTATTTGGGGATATTGATGCCTACCGGGCAGGTATGCTGACAGGGCGATATCATCAGCGAGTCGCATACGGCGGCAGGACACTTCTTCTCCAGTATGTGGGCTTCGTATTCGTCTCTAAAATAGTTGATGGTGGTGAGCACGGGATTGGGGCAGGTCTGCCCCAGGCCGCAGAGCGAACATTCCTTTACCGTCTGAGCGATGGAGAGCAGGATGTCGATGTCCGCCTCGGTTCCCAGGCCTTGAGTGATTCGGGTGAGGAGTTCCAGCATCTGCTTGGTGCCGAGACGGCAAGGGGCGCATTTGCCACAGGACTCGGTCTGAGTGAAGCTCAGGAAATACCTGGCTATCTCTACCATGCATGTGGCGTCATCCAGTACCACCATGCCGCCAGAGCCCATGATCGAGCCTAATTGAGCCAGGGTTTCGTATTCCACGGGGGCATCAAGGAACTGAGCAGGTATGCAACCTCCCGAAGGCCCACCCGTCTGCACTGCCTTAAAGCGCTTGCCACGGGGGATACCACCGCCGATATCAAAGATAATGGTGGATAGGGTGGTGCCCATCGGTACTTCCACTAGTCCGCTGTTGGAGATTTTGCCTGACAGGGCAAAAACGGCAGTTCCCTTGCTCTTTTCGGTGCCTATGCCGGCATACCAGTCAGCTCCGCGGTCGATGATGACAGGAACGGAGGCCAGGGTCTTCACATTGTTGATATTGGATGGCTTGCCATCCAGGCCTGATTGGGCGGGAAAGGGGGGGCGGGGACGGGGCATACCCCGTCGGCTCTCTATGGAGGCCATTAGGGCCGTCTCCTCACCACAGACGAAAGAACCAGCGCCTTCCTGGACATGCACCGTAAAATCAAATCCAGAGCTAAGGATGTCCTTGCCGAGGAAGCCCTTCTCTCGGGCTTGCTCCAACGCAGTGTGAATTCGCTTCACTGCCAGGGGATACTCGGCACGGACATAGATATAACCCTCGTTGGCGCCGATAGCGTATCCGGCGATGGTCAGGCCCTCAATAACGGCATTCGGGTCGGCCTCCAGTATGGAGCGGTCCATGAAGGCGCCAGGGTCACCTTCATCGGCATTGCAGATGACATATTTCTGGTCCCCGTGAGCAATACGGCATAAATCCCACTTACGGCCGGTGGGGAATCCGGCACCCCCACGACCGCGTAGCCCTGCTCTGGAGACCTCGTCGATAACCTGCTCGGAGGTCATCTCTAAAAGGGCCTTTCTCAGCGCTCGATAGCCTCCCTGATCAATATAGTGGTCGATATTCTCTGGATTGATATGTCCGCAGTTGCGCAATATCACGCGCTGTTGTTTCTTATAGAAATTCATGTCTGAATAGAGTGGTATGGCTTCGCCGGTTACCGGGTCACGATAGAAAAGTCGCTCCACCGGCTTGCCATCGCGGAGGTGAGAGCTTACAATCTCCAGTGCATCCTCAGCTTGAACATGAGTATAGAAGATGCCCTCAGGTTCGATAACTACGTTTGGGCCCTGCTCGCAGAAACCATGGCAGCCAGTGAAATCCACTTCAACATCCTTTAACCCCAGCCGTGCTACCTCTGACTTAAGTGCATCATAGACTGGACCAGATCCACTGGAGAGGCATCCCGTTCCTTGGCAGACGAAAACGGTACGATGGTTTTGCATATTACCTTCCACTCTCCTTGAACAGTTGATCCACCTTTTTAGGGTTCATCTGGCCGTAGACCCGGTCGTTGATGACTATATTAGGCGCCAGGGCACAAACGCCGATGCAGGCAACGGTCTCCATGGTATATTCCAGGTCGGTGGTGGTTTCGCCCTCCTCTAAATTCAGGTGCTGCTTCACCAATTTGAGTATCGTCTTTCCTCCCCGTACATGGCAGGCTGTTCCCCGACACACCCTGACCACCTGCCTGCCTCGTGGTTCGGTATAGAGCTGCTCGTAGAATGAAATAACTCCTTGTACTTGGCTGGGAAAGAGCCCCAGCCCTTTGGCTATAATCGGTATAGACTGGGGAGGGATAAATCCAACCTCGTTTTGGATTCTCTGTACCAGTGGAATCAGCGCCCATCTCTGCTGGCTGTACTCATCCACGATTTGCTTCACTTTTCCCAGGTCAACTTCTACAGCTATCTCGGATTTATCCGCCATGTCACACCCTTTCTATCCTTACATTACATAATTTTAGTGAAGGCGTTTTCGACTTCGGCTGTAACGCGATGTTAAATAGTCTGGCGGCCGGGCTCTTGGGGAATGACTGGGGCAAGAAAACCGTTCCTTCGGGAAGTGCATTAGTAATCCTGGCTGTGGCGGTTAGTTCAGCCACAGGCGAAACGACTTTGACTTCATCGCCGTGGCTGATTCCAAGCTTTTCGGCATCAGGTTCGCCAATTTCCAGAAAAGCCTGCGGGGAGAATTTTTTCAGCCGCCACGCCCTTGAGCTTCTGGTACCACTGCCAAAATGCTGAAGTACGGCTCCGGAGAGTAGAGCAAAAGGATAGTCCTCTTTTACCTCTTCTGCCTGTTCGGCATATTCAACCGGCGAGAAGCGAGCAAACCCGGTCAAGAATTGCCCGCCGGGAATGCGCCTGGCTTCTAAGTGGTTGCCACCCATCTCAGCCTGGTGCAGGCTTTTGGTGTCCAGGTCTACATAGCTAATCCCCTCATATAAGGGAACCAGCCTCTCTATCTCATCCATAACCTGCTGAGGGGAGGAGTATGGCATGGGACACTCCATCTCGTCGGCGAGGCGAAGGACTATCTCCCAGTCCGGTAAACTTTCACCCAGGGGGTCGATTGCCTTCCGCACCCTGCTCACCCTTCCCTCAAAGTTAGTGAAAGTCCCCTCCTTTTCGGCGAAGCTTGCCGCAGGCAGAACCACATTTGCCAGCCTGGCTGTTTCGCTAAGGAACAAATCCTGCACCACAAGGAAATCAACAGAAGCCAGCGCCTCCGCAACCATACTCGACTGCGGGAAGCTTAAAGCTGGGTTTTCTCCTACAACATATAAGCCCTTGATTCCTCCTTCTTTGGCTAGCTCTATAATCTCGATAGCGGTTAGCCCGTGGTTAACTGGCAGGTTAACCTTCCAATGTTCTTCAAACTTAGCCCTTGCCTGGTCATCCGCCATGCTCTGATAGCCGGGGAGGAAGTCGGGTAGTGCCCCCATATCGCAAGCACCTTGACCATTGTTCTCTCTTTGCAAGGGGTAGATGCCGCCTCCCATACGGCCGATGTTTCCAGTTAGTAGCGCCAGATTTGCTATAGCCTGTACACCGTCGGTTCCATTCATGTGCTGGGTAATCCCGGTGCCATAGACAATTGCTGCCTGGCTTGCTGCAGCGTACAGTCGAGCGGTGGCGCGAATTTCCTCGCCTGGAACACCGGTGATAGCCTCTACATCCTCGGGGGAGTATTTGTCTAATACCCTGGTCAAAGCCTCAGAACCATCGGTTTTTCTAGTGACAAATTCCTCATCGATTAAGCCTTCATCAATAATCACCTTTGCCATGCTATTTAGCAGAGCTACATCAGTGCCGATCTTCAGGCGCATCCACAGATGGGCGAATGCTGAGAGCTTGGTCTGTCGAGGGTCTATAAGTATCAGCTTAGCTCCTTTGATTTTAACGGCACGTTTTATGGCATAGCCAACGGCAGGGGCCGATGAGGTGGGATCGGCTCCGATGACAATAATCACCTCTGATTGCTCCAAAGCTCGGAGATGATTTGTAGAGCCAAGGAAGCCGGTGGAGGGGCCAAGACCTATTCGGGTGGCAGAGTTATACAGGCGACTGCCATTATCGATGTTGTTGGTCTCCAGGACGCACCTGGCGAATCTCTGCAGGAGGTAGTTCTCTTCATTTGTACACTTGGAAGAACCGAGAACCGACAGGCTACTGGGGCCATGTTCACTCTTTATGCGTTTGAATTCGGTGGCTACCAATTGCAGGGCCTGTTCCCAGGGTACCTCCTCAAAATCATCATTTACCTTGACCAAAGGTTTGCTCAGCCTGTCCGTGCTGTGGATGAAGTCGTAGCCATAGCTTCCCCTAACGCAAAGTGCGCCGTTATTTACCGCATCATCTTCACCCGGTGTGGACCGCACAACGTGCTCATCCTTGACTTCCAGGCAGATGCTGCAGCCACAACCGCAGAAAGGACAGGTCGTTTCGACGGTGGTTCTGGTCGTCCCTCTGTATGTTTTCTCCTTCTCCATCAGTGCACCTGTGGGACACAGTGCGACACAGGTTCCGCAGAAGGTACACTCAGAATCCTCCAGTGGCAAATCGCTTAGCGTTGCTGGTTTGGCGGAAAATCCTCGGTAGAAATAGTCGATAGCGCCTTCAACGACTAACTCCTGGCAGGCCCGAATACACTTAGCACATAGTATGCATTTACTGGTGTCCCTTTCGATGAACGGATTGACTTCCTCAATGACAGCCATCTGGGGGATCTTCTGAAAATCCAGCAGTCCGATGCCCAAATCTGAGGCCAGCTGGCGTAATTGGCAGCGGTTGCCCTTGTCGCATACCAGGCAGGAATCGGGATGACTGGCAAGCACCAACTTAACTATGTTTTTGCGATGCTCAGTAACTCGAGGGGAATGGGTGTTGATTATCATGCCAGGCGCAATAGGGGTGACGCAGGAAGCCATCACTCTTCCACTTCCTTCGTCTTCCACCAGGCAGATGCGGCAAGCACCACTTGAGGTTAGATGGGGATCATGACAAAGTGTGGGAATATTTATCCCTGATTCTTGTGCCAACTCCAGGATAGTCATTCCTGGATAACCACTTACCTCCCGACCATTAAGGGTAATAGTTATCGGCTGCAACTTTTACCCTGCCCTCTTGAGGTATTTCTCTACTTTGTTAAATAGCTCCTCTGGACTAATTGGCTTTGAAACGTAATCCTCAGCTTCAAGCTGGTACCCGCGACTAACAGGAATGGAAGTTTGCCCCTTCATTTCTGCATAGCTGGTTAATATTATGACCGGGATTTTAGAAAGTTGAGGGTCTTTTTTGAACTGTTCGGCAGCGGTAAACCCATCTGTTACTGGCATTATAATATCCAGAAGGACCAAATCGGGTTTTTCTTCCCTCGCTTTTCTCAATCCCTCATTGCCTTCATAGGCTATAATCACCTCATAGGGCTTACTTTCCAAGATGGTCTTCGTTGCTTCCACAAAATCAATATCATCGTCAACAAGCAGGATTTTCGCTTTCTTTTCCATATCTACTCCTCTCCTTAAGTATGCTGAGTTTAAACTTCCGTTTCCTATTGGTGAGCTTCTCTATCCTTTCGGGTAATATATCGGGAGAAATTTGCACACTAAGAGGAGCCTAACCCCTTGCATAAATACAAGTTGTCGCCACCTAGCAGCCCTGACACGCGTATGATGGCAGTCAAATCTATGGCGCCGCAATAACCTCTCGCTGTCTCCCGCTTTTGGTTTTTGGTATAGTAAAGGTAAACTTGCACCCCTTTCCGGTCTCAAGGCAAGGGCTTTCTACCCAGATCTGCCCACCATGTGCTTCTATAACCCTCTTAGCTATAGACACTCCTAACCCTGTCCCCTTCGCCTTTACATTATTACTGGCACGAAAGAATTCCTGGAAAACCTGGCATAGCTCCTCTTGGGGGATGCCTATACCGGTATCTGAAATCTCGAACTGAATGGCACACTGGCTATTCACTATCTTCAATTTAACTGAACCGCCTGGGTCAGTATAGGTGATAGCATTAGACATTAAGTGAGTCAATACATGCTGCAGTCGACTGCTTGCAGCATACAACCGAGGCAGCCTTTTTGGAGTATCGACTTCAAGGTTGACTCCTTTTCTTTCTGCCAAAATGCGCCCCGTCTCCACAGAACCGTCCACGATTGCTTTCGTACTCACTTCCTGCATCTCTGTTATGACCTGCCCAGCCTCGACCTTTGAGATATCCAGAAGGTCGTTGATTAGTTGCAGCAGCTCGGTAATTCTCGTACTACATCTTTCTACTATGTTTCTTTGCTTCTCATCCATCTCCCCGACAAAGCCACCAAGCATCACTCCGAAATAGGTCTGAACCGATGATAGGGGAGCCTTTAGGTCGTGAGCAGTCATAGATAGGAAGTGAAAAAGGTTCCTCTTCTCATTTTCTAGCTTGGAGAGGTCAATAGTGCATTGCTGCAAGTCCTTGCTAATCGCATCATGTAGCCAGGCTTTTTGTAAGGCTAAAGCACCTAAACTAGCCACGCTCTCTACGAAACCGATCTCTGCTTTAGAAAACTGCCGCGGCTCAGACGTATAGATCCTCATCATACCGATTACGTCATTATCAAGTATAACTGGAACCGCCAGGATAGAAGCTATTCCCTCTTTCTTTTTTTGCCACCGATACTGAACATTCTCGTCTTTAGCAGCATTCAGAATCTGTACTGGCTTGCCTTCCAGCACCTGGGAGAGGCTTCTATCGGCCAATAAGGAACCTTTTTTTACATACCAATCGCTGAGCCCGTAGGTGGCGCTGTGCATCAGTTGCTGCTTATCTGGACTTAGAAGTAGCAATGAACAACCCTTAGCGTCAACAGCATGAGCAGTGCTTTCCACAATAGCGTTGAGCACCTCATTCATTGAAAATGGGGAACTAATTCGCTGAGCCACCTCAAACATGACCTGCAAATATGGCATACGCCGCTTGCTTTGACTATTAACGGTAGCATTTATTGTCTGCAAATCAGTATCCCCTCGGCTTAGACCTTACATACATATTGGAGCATTTGCTCCAATATGCTCTGTGTTCTTGTTGAGTTGTTTGACCTTAGCTTACATAGTGATTATGAGGCGTCAATAGGCGGCTGTAACCGGCTCTCCTCGGTTTGCCGACCTGATAGCGGCCAGAAGCTGAGAACTAGCGCTTTTCTTGGCAACAAAGCCAAACGCTCCCGCTTGCTCGCTGGCTAGCATATTCTCTTCATCGTCGTATTGGCTCAACATTAAGACCTTGACTTGTTCACATTCCTTGGATATGGCTTTGGTCGCTTCCAGACCGTTCATAACTGGCATAACGATGTCCATCAACACTACATCAGGTATAAGCTGGCGTGTTTTATCTGCAGCTTCTTTCCCATCTACCGCCTCTCCTACCACTTGCATATCTTTTTGCAGGCTCAAAAGGGCGCGGATTCCCTCTCTGACTACAGCATGGTCATCTGCTACCAGTACTTTAATTCTTCTGATTACCTTGTCCAGCAGCTTCTCAATTAGAGGCACCAACGCGGCTGGTTCTATAGGCTTGCAGAAGAAGTCTTCAGCCTCGAGCTGCAGCCCCTCGTGCTTGGCCCATCCCTTTATCAGTTGCTTTTCCACTGGGGCATCGAGCACAATCATGGACAAGTCAGTATAATTGGGGTTCTGCTTGAGCCACTGGTGCAAAAGGAAGGCATCCCCCCGTGGCATCATTGTGCCCAAAATGACCAGTTCAGGCTTTTCAAACCGTACTGCTTTCTCTGCTTGCAGCCTATTGCTAGTAGTAACTACTTTATAAGCCTTCGCTTCCAATGTGACTTGCAAACTTGCAGTGAACTCAGGTTCATCATCTACGATCAGGATTATCCCTCTCTTCTCCATATCCACCTCCTTGTTGACTGCTAAGATTAGATTCTGCATATCAGCCAACTATATCCTATACACAGGATAGGACAATATCTGCTGAGTAGAATAGAGGTGTTCACCCTAAAACATGGGGGGATAATACCTTGCTTCTCCCGGATGGGTTACCTGATTTGTGGGGGTTGAAGCTCTTGCCAGGGAAAGCGGCTCTAGGTGGTTATTTGCACTGCGGGGGTAAATGGGGCAATAGTCTCAGACGCTGATAATGCCCTTGCGCAGGGCATATTTGACCAAGTCGACACGGCTATGGAGATCAAGCTTAGCCATAAGCCTGGTCTTATGTCCCTCAACAGTCTTGGGGCTGATTACCAGCATATTCGCAATTTCTTGAGTGGTGTGGTCCTCTGCCAACAGCTTGAACACATCTTTTTCACGGTCGGTTAACTTGTCGTAGGAGTCATGACTCGTCCTTGCGCTGGCTGCCTGTTGATAGTCTACCACCAGGTGCTTGGCTACAGATGGGGACAAGAAGGAATCTCCGCAGTATACGGAGCGAATACCGGCAGCAAGTTCTGAGGATGCGGCCACTTTGCTGATAAAACCACTGGCTCCAGCTTCGATAACCGGGAAAACATACTCCTTATCATCATACTGAGTGAGTGCCAGCACCTTTGTACCAGGAGACTCCTTGCATATTCGGCGCGTTGCTTCCAATCCACCCATGATGGGCATAGCAATGTCCATAAGCACTACATCGGGATTCAGTTTCCTGGCTATCTCTAATGCTTCCATTCCATTGGCGGCCTCGCCTATTACTTCTATGTCTGGTGTTAGCCCTAGCAAGGCGCAAACACCATCCCGCACAATGGCATGGTCATCAACCACTAGCACTCTTATCTTCTGCATCCGCTGCATTCCAGATTAGGGGGATCCTGGCGGTAGCCGTAGTCCCCTGCCCAGGCTGAGATTGAACTGAGCAGTTGCCACCAAGTAGGCGTACCCTTTCCTTAATACCGAATAGGCCAGCACCGCGTCCGCTCTCTTCTATCCCGGTCAGCTGCGAGACGTCAAAGCCCTTGCCATCATCACTGATAGAAAAGACGAGATCGGTACCCTCGCGCTTTAAGGATATGGTGACGTTTTTTGCCTCAGAGTGTTGCATAATATTGCCTATGGCTCCCTGAGCCCAGCGGAAGAGCCCCACCTCCATCTCGGGTGGAAGAGCCTGGACGCCCTCCTCGAATTCGAATGATATATTGATAGCTAAGGGAGTAAGGTTGGTTTCCGCATAATGGCGAATGGCAGGTATAAGGCCGAGTGTGTCCAGGAGGGTAGGACGCAGGTCGGCAATTAGTCGGCCGACCTCATTACCTATCTGGGTTGCCAACGAATGTGTTTTCTTCATCCTAGTTTTGAACTCAGCGTCCTGAACTCCAATCATGTCAGCCATTTCTATTAGCGCCTGCAAGTTGAGGGCTAATCCGGAGAGTGACTGGCTGGTGTCGTCATGCAGTTCTCTGGCGATTCTCCTGCGCTCCTCCTCTTGAGCTAATAGGACTTGCTGCGCCAACTGGCGATACCTTTCCCTACTACTTCTCAGTTGTTCGTATAGCTTTGCCTCCTCGACGGCGACACCCACTTGATCGCCGATCGAATGCAGGAGGTGCATATCATACTTGGTGAAGCGATGCGACGCGTGGCTGGCAACGTTAATGACACCCAAGACCGCTTCTTTTGCTCGGAGGGGAACACTGAGCCATGCCTTTAAACCCTCCCGGCGCACCCAATCGGGGCGGGCGGTACGTGGGTCTGCGGAGATATCCTCCAACATAATTGACCTGCCGCTTTGAGCTACTTTTCCGGCGATCCCCTCACCAACTTTGAGATGCATCTCCTTCGCATATTCAACGGACAGCCCGCGATAAACGCGATAGGACAGTGTTTGGGTTTGTTCATCCAGGAGCAGGATGCCTCCGATGGTTCCATTCATGGTATTCAGCACGTTATCCAGGGCGACCTCTAGGATAGCATCCAGGTCTCTGAGGCTACTGATTGCCGCCGAGACACGGCTCAAAGCTACGAGGTCATCAGCGGTACTCTTAGCCTCGCTCTCTGCCTCAGCAGATGGAATGGCTGTCTCTTTCTCTGCTTCCATTTTGCCCTTCAACGACTGAAATAGTATCGCAATGTCCGGAGAACGTTGCTAGAAGCAAGGATATATGAAGCCCTATACTCTGTCAATCTCATTGCACTGTGGGGCATGTCTCGAGTAGGGGCGTTCAATTGAACGCCCCTACTTCTGTTTCTCGGGTCGGTCTGGATGAAATCCGGGCTTGACTGCTACAATGGCAGATGCTAGCATCTGCCATTGCATGGCAGGTGAAGTCTGCGTGTGGCGACATGGTTGTGAAATGATATCGTGGACTTGGGGTGCCTGTCTGCCCAGGAAAGGAGGTCAAGTAATGGCTTTTGAACTTACCAGCACTGCCTTTGCCGCAGGGGAGAAGATCCCCCGCAAGTACACCTGCGANGGCGATGACATTTCACNGANCGNNANAGNGGAGCGACACACCCCAGAATACCCAGAGTTTCGCCCTCATCTCTGATGACCCCGACGCACCTGTAGGCACGTGGGTGCACTGGGTGCTTTATAACGTGCCAGGCACGTCTACATCCTTGCCCGAGGCTGTGCCTAAGCAGGATGAGCTGCCCGATGGCAGCCGTCATGGTCGAAGCAGTTGGGGGCGGTCGGCCTATGGTGGCCC
>JGI10211J14876_10000890_pt1 | contig 13023 bp, 15 predicted proteins | sample Etolagsediment_FD_14876 | JGI IMG/M metagenome (IMG submission 14876)
TACAAAGAGCTTCCGTACGCAGTGGGGGCTCGTGGAGAAGAGCTTGAAAAAGATATATTCTACTCAAGGAAGTCTGGTAAGTACGACAAGGGAGATAGAAAGCTCCACAAAAAATTAGAAAGAGCCATTCCTATATGGAGCGGGTTAAACAAAGATGCCGCAGAAGCAATCAAATGGTTTGACTTGAACGAATAAAAAGGGGGGGTCAAAGTGACCCACCCTCTTTATTCTTGATTCTCAGCAAGATTAGGTACCCGATAAGATCGAGTACTGTATCTTCCGTCTCATCATTAAAACCTGAATTTTTAATGCGAGATAACTTATCATCTATTCGCACTTTAATACCTTCTTCACTTGACAGTTTTGAAAAGATTTGTGTGGGGGAAAGTGCAGCATCACCATAAGCTTTATTCTTTGATATAAGCATATCACTTACTTCCTCCAAAACTGCATCTACGTGTACAGCAAACGAAATTTGTCTGGGTTCTGTACCTGTATAGGTGTATTCAATATTACTAATTGTATCTGACATTGACGTTAATGTTTAAACCAATCAATTGGTTTTGTTAATAATTGATTTGTTGTGTAAAAATGCCCGTTCCCATAAAATCCTCCGTGCCCATAAGCTTCTGCTGCAGGGTGAGGAGATTCTAATATGTTAATGGATTTGATTTTTGACTTATACTTTTGGGCATGCTTACCCCACAAAAGGAATACTGGATTGTCACAGTATTTATTGATGATATCAATTACATGCGGTGTCCACCATTCCCATAAGGTTGAATGGCTTCCAGGCTTTCTTTCTACAACTGTCAAAGAAGTATTAAGAAGAAGTACTCCTTGCTCAGCCCAAGACTTTAAACTAAAATCAAATTCGTCAGGACTTACTCTGTGATCAAACTGATCACGCAGCTCTTTAAATATGATTTTAAGGCTTGGGGGGATTGGGGGTGAATTAACCCCAAAAGCTAATCCTGTAGCCTGCCCATTATGATAAGGATCTTGCCCAAGTATAACTACTCTCACATCTGACAATTGTGTTAACTCAAACGCTTTGAAGACATTCTTAGAGGGAGGGTATATACGAACCCTCCCCCCAAGTTTGTCTGCCTTTATTTGGCTAACCATCATCTCAAATTGAGAGCTTGTAATTAAGGGACCGAGGTGCTCACCCCAGTCCCCTAGCTGCTCTCTTAAATTACTCATTACAAAATTTTAGGTGCTGGTAAATAAATGTCTGGATTAAACACTTCTAAGTTCATATCCAAACAAGAATGTAATTCTGCATCCCCAAGTTCTACATCAAGATCTTTCTCTAATTGTTTTTTCAACGATTCAGACTTAAATAAAACCTTACCAGTTCTACCCCCAGGTTCAAAACCATGAAACTGTAAAATACTTAGTTTCCAAAGATCATCTATCTCTGAATACTTACTCTGCAGCAGCTTTTGGTATGAAGCTCTACAGGCTTTTGGGGGATTGAAAATGTAAAGAACGTGGTAAGGATCAAGATCAATTCTCTTTTTAAATGTAGGGAAATGTGTTAGATGACTTTCTAAATCAATAAATTTCTTATCACCTGAAAACCTATAAAGAAGTGCAATGACTTCTCCAGTGTCTTCTAAGCAGGTACCGATAAAAGCATTAATGAAATACAAATCCCACAAATAAAAACTTCGTTTCTCTGATAAAAATGGGAGTGCAAATATACTGCTTAAATTTAGCCTTGCAGTACTCAATAAAAAGTACGCAGAGTGTTCAGTTACCGCCTTATCAATATGATTTACTTTGTAAGGATTTTTCTTAAGATGTATAGTATCCCCAATTTTAATACTCCACTTATCTTCAGATTCTAAAGATATAATTTCCCCGTCCTGCTCTTCGGTAAATACAGTACTTAATTTTCCTGTATACTTTATAGTTCGGGGATTTACTAAAGAAAGTCTATGAACTAAATCTACCATTCATCTTGTTTTGGGTCAGGATCAATAGTACGTATTTCTAATTCTGGGATTATTACCTCCCCAAATTCTTGTACTAAATCTTCCTTGGTTTTTAATAGATACACAAGTCTAAAAGTTTGATAGAATTTATGTATCCCTTTAACCATCCCAAACTGCTCTACGTACTTACGTAAAGCAAAACCTTCAAAATCCTTCGTTCTGTCCTTTAACCAATTCTCAGCTGTCTTAATTCCTACTCCTTTTAAACCTTTAATGTTGTCTGTACTGTCTCCCATAAGTACCTGGGTCCACAAAAACTTTAAAGCTTCGTCTGGAGATGTGTGTGTAAACTCTGCTGTACGATAGTTGTAATGCATTCCTGCACATTGCTGTAATACATCTTTGTCTGGGGAGCATATTATAGTCTTTCGTGTTGTATTGAAAGCATAATATGCCACCAAATCATCTGCTTCAAGCTCAGGGATAAAACTAAATCCCCAGTTTTGAATTAGATGTGCTTGTAATGCAGGGAAAATTATTGGTCTTCCCTTCCCTTTTCTATTTCCTTTATATTCTTCATCTACGTCATATCTAAAACACTTTCCTTTTGTTAAAAATCCTGCATATAAAGAAGTATTGCATGAATTCAACATATGGACCAGACGTTGGTCGAGGCCTTCTACAGCCTCTTCCAACGTCGGTTTATCCATCTCATAGTACAGTAAAGAGTCCCCATCAATCAAACAAACACTTCCGTCTCGTGGGAGTCTCTCTATTGCAGTACTCATATTAGAGCGCGTTCAAAAGATCTTGCTGCTCACGAAGCTTTGTAATAGCTTCATTACTTTCTTCAATAGCAAGCTCACGCTCTTTTAACCAATCTTCATCAGTCTTAGATGCATATGTAGAAGAATGATAAATAGAACCATTCACACCTGCAAGTGAAGAGTGCACAAAGTACTCTTTGCAGCGAATAGCTCCATCAACACTGTCTGGAACTGCTCCTACATACATAGGATCTACGAAGATGTTATGAATCTCCCCAGAATAGCAATTGATGTACCGAAGCCCCCCAACGTGAAGACCCGGTACACAACTTACTTCATCTCTTGTGTCAACCATACTCCACTCTGGAAGTCTATGAGTATGCCCAACTTTAATGTGATGCCCAAGTGTTGAATCTCCGACCAATGACTCGCAGTAGAATGAATCCCCACCAGTACCCATAATAGCAGGTTCAAAGAGTCTATCCTCTACATGTTCAGGTAACCCTTCTGATTCAATTTCTCCTGTGTTAATGTTGAAGGTACGTTTGTAACGATCTACAACTTCCCCAGTTTCAGAATCATAAGCNTGNAGAACTTCTCTACTCACTTTGTACCCGTTAATCAAACCCTCTTTGGTTATTTTAACTTGATACATTTTAGCTCTTTCTTGGGCAACTTCATCTGAATAGCCTTGATCTAAGAATTGTTGTACAAGTTTAGGGTGAACATACTCCATGTTCATAAATTCAAACATTCTTTCACTAAATAGTGTACCCATATCTCCAACAGCAGATTTCTTATGGAGAATAGGGTTTCTCAACCAACGGGTCCAGAATTTAATCAAAGGTTCACAAGAAATTCCCTTATCCAAAGACTCTGCAAGTCTCCATACAAGTGCCTCAGGCATAGGGATTTTAGAGACAACATCTTTTACTTTTAAGAAGTACTCCCCAGTTTTAGAATTGTAAAATACCCCTAAAGAAGACATGTACTCTTCGAGCGCTTCACTGTTGTCTACAATTTTAGCCCCAAATTCTTCCAGTGTAAGTTGGTAGGATTCTACAGAGCTGGCATTATTAGCCTTGTCTGCAAGTTCAACAAGTTCTTCATACTTGTCTTTAGTGTACTTGATAGAGAAAGGAGTCTCTCCGTAGCTCCCTACTATCTTTCCATTCATAACATTTAAATGAATCATAAATTAAGATTTTGATGGTTCGGGCAGTGAAAATTCAAACTCAAGCTTGCCCTTTGACTTGAGGTAATGTAATAATTCTCTTTTAAAATTGTCATCTGAAGAAAAACTGAGGTTAGAAAGAAAACAATCCATGTCCGACGCAAATTCTTGAACCTCGTTTGAAAGAATCACAGCATGTTCGTCGTAAATATCTGCGTAAGCTACATCTGTAAATATAAGCAATTCTTTAGACTTACTTGCTATTAATTCTTTGCTATCTTCTTGATCTTTAACCTCTAGCACAAATTTTTGAAGATCAATACATCTTTGAAAAAACTGAAAATAATCTTCAAGTTCATCCAACGCTTCAGATACAGATGAATGCCTCCACCAGCCTGAGGTGTACTTATTTAAATATGAATAAACCTCAGAATAAACTGGGGAAATAAAAGATAACTGTGAAAACCAGGAAGGAGGACTTTGTATTAACTTGTAAGTAAAATAGGCTTTTAGTTTTTTATCCACGTTAATAGTTTTTGATTTTGAATCCCAAGAGCATAGAAACTCATCAATGTGCACTACATTATCAAAGTCTTTTATAAGCTTTTCAACTTTAGAAGACACTTTTACAAATACAGGCAAATGTTTAAACTCGTCCGTTAAAATATCGTGCTCTGATTCACTTAGAGGGGGCAACTTTCCAAGAGATAGAGGAAAAGCATCAAAGAATGCTATTTTCATATTCGATAGATCATACCTATATTCACAACTACTGTGAAATTTAGTACTGTAATCAGGATAATCGTTTAAATACATCCAGTAAGCAAACTTTATTTTTGCTACGTCCTCANTCTTACCATAAACATATTTAAACTTTGAGTTTTTAATTTGTTTTAAAGTAGGTTCTACTTTATCAAGAACTAAAGTTTGGTTATATCCTCGGTAGTCTACACGAATACTATAAAGAACAATACTGTTATTTAATGCTCTTCGTTCTTCTGGGGTTAAGAAGCTTTCTGAACCAGTAACTTTTTCGTATACAGACTTAGCCCTTTCATAAGCTTCTAAAAGCTCTTCAGTAACTTCAAAGGCATCATAATCAAAAACTTCAGAAGAATCTTTAATGTGACTTTTAAGTTTATTGTAGTTTGTTAGGGTCTTTAAATGAGTTTGTTTTAGTTCGTCTGATATGCTTTCTTCATCTGAAGTAGATATTCTTTTAGGAGTTATTAGAATAAAAGATTTACTCTCTTCTAAAGACGCTATTGTATAGCTTTTAACTTTAGAAATACTTTCCTCAGAATAATAAATCTTTTTGTCAAACTCCGACCAAGATTTTAAAGGAGTAGTTTTAATTTTTAACTCTTTACCTAAAGACTTTTTATCCGGGTCTTTAAAGTCAGAAGTATATTCTATTCTTCTAACATTAAACCCTAAAAAGAAAGTTTCTATGCCTTGAAAAACGATAGAGTTATTTTTAGAAAACCGTGGCCTTAAGTCTGAGGTGTTAATAATTTTACTTATTTGTCCGAGCGCATCGTCAGACCTTGAACCTTTGTTTGTAATATTGTTACAAGCTTTAGTCCACTTAATTAAATCAGTCTCCTCTAAAGATTTTTCTATCATGCGAGAAGCCTCTGCGCTTGCAGATTTAATTGTTTTTAAGATGTAATCTTTAGTATTTTCACTCCAAATAACTTTCTCTCTTGATGGGGTAACTTCTACACCGTCTTGAATTATTACTTCCATTCCATTGCTGTCAGTATAACTTTGTCTTATAGGACATTTTAAACCTACACTACCGTAAAGCTGTTCAAGCTCTAATTCCTTAAAGTCTATATACCCATAATTAATACCTGTAGTAGACTCTTTAGATTTAACTACAACTATGTGAGGTTTGGCATATCCATAAGATTTAGCAACAATGATGTTATCTGAATTATGAATAACCTCACTATGAAAATGCCTTTGAACATTAAGCTCTCCGTATACGACAAAAAACTTGACATTGTGAAGGTAATTAAGCTGATCATAAATAGACTCTTCAAACTTTCTACGGTTATGTTTCTTAACCCCAAAAGAAATTTTAGTGTAGTTCTTAGAATCTGTTTCTTCATAATGAACTTTAGTACCGTCACTAAATTCAATGTAAGGATTAAACTTTGGGGTTAAAAAGTCTGTTTTGTACGGGTAGCAATTGCACATAAACTTTTTACCGTTGTGTACAGTTTCAATTGTGTAAAAGTCTACCCCAGTGGAAAGAGCTACTTTAGCCCCTAACCCAAAAGCTCCAAAGTTTTCTGAAGTATTACGTTTAGTAGAGTACCCAAGCTCAAGAATCCCCTCTAAACGTTTTCCCCCAATACCTACACCATAGTCGATAACTTCAAATTTATCACAATATCCCACACCATCGTTTTCGTGGTAATTAATTATGACGTCGTTATTTTCTTCGTCTAAGGAGTTTATATCGTAGTAAGAAGGATCAAAGTTTGAATCTTTGTATTGATCTCCATCCCTCTCTATGTAGTAATCAGATACTTCCTTTTCCCCAGAAAGTATCTCTAATGCAATTTCCTTCTCTCTCTGAGAGTCACACGCATTAGATACAAGTTCTCTTACAGTAGAAGGTATAGGTGTAGAGTATTGTGTTGCTTGGAGAATATCAAACACCATTTTCTCTGCACCCTTGTTAATTTTTTTAGATATTCCCTCACTATTTGAAAGTGTTGGGGTATCTATTGATTTAATACTCATGTTTAATGTATTTTCTAAGTTCAGCTAAATAAGTTTTTAACTTAGGTAGATTTTGTATGTTGGCTTCATCAAAAGGAACTACCCTTCCATGAACCCCCTCACCCCATATATAACATGCATAGAAACCTTTTCTTTTTTGTACTAATTCTTGCGCCCTTTCCATTCTATTTGAGAAATCAGTCAGGTCAGAATCTTCCAATGATCTTATAGGGTGCAAGAATACATACCTAAGAATAGGATGGAATGAGTATTTTTGATTTACAAACATTCCTAAGAATAACTCTCCTTGGGAGCAAACTACTATTAGTTCTCCCGGTTTATATTCATACTTCATAAAAATTTAAATAAAATAGCCCCAACTATTTTGTCGGGGCTATCAGTTCAAGAATTTGTTTAACTGTCTCTAAGCATTGACTTTGATTCCTTGGGACAAATAGTGCTGGAGGGTCATCTTCTTCCATTAGTTTCTGCCTGAACATTTTCCATTTAAGAGGAAATCTTTCATTTGCATATCCTTTGCACTCTATAATCCAACGAGGTTTAGGTTGATGAGGATCTACAAAATCTGGGGTATAGGTAATATCGCGCACTTTATGAGATTGTTTATCTTTGTACCCAGTCTTACCATTATCTTCCCAACATTGATTGGGGTAATGGAATCCTTCTAATAGAACATATTTATGCTTTTCGTAGTCGCAGGATATTCCTGCCTCTTTTAGCTTTCTATAGCAAAAAGCTTCGAGTAATGATCGGAATTTAATCCCATCAACTTCTTTACTTTTAGCTTTAATTTTATTTCTATTAGTTCTTTTACTAGGTGTATTTCTCATTCCAGTGCGTTTACCTCTTGCCCCCATCCTACAGCTCTGATTTTAAAAACCTATCTGCTACTTCAAGTCCATGATCTTTAATCATGTCAGAGATATCTTTAGATTTGTAGTCATCCCAAATGCAAATATTTTCTAGATTGTATTCATCACAAATTTTACGTGACATAATCTGTCCATTGTTTTTCTCTTTGTCCAGATCATTGTCATATAAAACAACAATTCTTTGAAAGCGTTCTCTCAGGTGAAAGATTAACTCTTTTTTTGGCATGTGCATTTCGCTTTGTAAAGCGATGGCGCTATAACCAAGCACCGCCAAACACATGACATCCTTGAGGGAACTTGTAAGAAATACAATCTCACCTGTTTCAGGAAGTTGATTATACCCTTGTATACATTCCCCATCCAAACTACTCCACCATTTATTATCTTTTTCATACGGACAATAAATTTTGCAGCCGCATTCGTAATGATAAATATAACTCGGAGTATGACATTTAAAACGTTTTTCATCTAACCAGAAATATTGAATAGGTCGTACGTCAAAAGTACGTAAAAGTTTTTGAGGAATGCAAAATTGTGTCCAAAAGACTTTATCTTCTAATCCCCAGCTTCTGTATTTGACTTGGATTTTAACAGGTTTTTTCTCCCGAATTTCTTTCGCTTTCTCCTGTCCGTAAGACATAGCAGTTGAAACACCACCTCTTTGATTAGCCAAATTAAGCCCAAAATCATTAGAAATGATTTTAAGAGCATCAGTAAATCCGACTCTATACTTGTGCATAACATAGTTGAAACAATTAAATGAATGATCTGGAAAGCCAAAATCTTTATAGAGTAAATAGCCTTTCCATAAAATAATAGAGGCTGTAGGATTAGAATCTTCTCTTAACTCTGAGCAAAACTTTTTTCCTACCTCTTGAAAATTACTGCAATAATGTTTAAAGATATCATACTCAGTAATTTTAGAAAGTATGACACTAGAATGCAGATACTCATCGCTTTTTCTAATTTGAATCATAACTTCAAAAATAAATAAAGGGCCAGGAAAATCCTGACCCTTTATTATAATTACTGAACCTTAACTACTACCACACATCATCATCGTCAACTTCATCCTGACCCATAGGTGAAGAATCCGCCTCCAATACTGAAGGTGAGTATCTCTGCAGTACAAGATCTTTGTTAAATTCAGCATTAAAGGCTCCATAGTCGCCGTTAAGCTCTTTAACAAATAAATCATCACGCTTGGGTTTTAATCTCCCAAAGTGTTTTGTGTAAACTTGCTGGTATTTCCCATCTTTTACCCCAAGTAGTACACGAAGCTTGTTATCTTTTAATACGTCAACTAATTGTTTCAACTCTTCTACTTTCCCTGATACAATTTCATCTACAGTCTCCAAATAACACTCTCCGTCGTTAGCAACATTTGCCCACGCTTTTAAGAATGAAAGAAGGACATCCTCCCCGACATACGCCTCACGCACTCCGTCTGATTTATACCAGTCATATTTTTGTGAGGGGTCAGATTCTGCCCAAGTAATTTGAGCATAATTATTGGTGAACATCTTTTTGTCTCCAGCCTTGCTCACTCTTACTTTAGGCTGCACAAGAATCTCTACACGAGTTAGAAATTCTGGGTCGTGATGCTTAACCCAAAAAGTTACTTTGTTGTAGGTCTGGTCAGAAAAGGTTACTGAATACTCAGGCTCACTTTTCATATTAATACCGAGCTCTTCAAGCTCTAGAAGAGTAGGGTTAACTGCCACTACGCTTACAGGGGCGATACCTGTAAATAAGGGGACTCCCCCAACTACTTCTTCTTCTGAATTGTTTGCTGATACTGCCATTATATTAAATCGTTTTCAGGGTTTGTGTTTTCATTTTCAGATCTTCCGTCCAGGTAAGAATCTTCAACTTCTTTAATTTCATCTAAAAGACTTGTCTGATTTTCGTCTTTTATTTCTGTAGAAGTACTTTCAGTATCGTCTACAAGTTTAAATCTAAGAGTTGTGACTTTGTTCTTTTTAACACGCTTACCCTTAAGGGCTGGGTGTTGAAACATAATCTTTACCTCAGAATCCTTCAAATTGTATTTCTCAGCGATTCCTTTTCTGTCAATCCCGTTTTCTAGATCTTCAATAATCTGAGAAGTTGTAATTACTTCTGGGGTGTGTTCATTAGCTGAAGCTTCTGAAGCTTCTTGCAAATTTTCTACTTTTGCTTCAATCATAAGTTTAAAAATTAATCAATAAAAATTTTGTCCCAGTCAAGTTCCATAACCTGACCTTTTAAATGTTCGCACCTAGAACCTGCATTTATGTCTCCTGCAGAATCAAAACTGATCATGGTCTGTTCTTTTTCTCTAAATACGTACCCAATAGCATCTGCATTAGCGCAAGTAATACCTCTAATTTTACCGGTTAAGTCNAGGTCTTTAGAAGAAACTTCTTTACCTTTCTTTTCAATAACTTTGTCCTTTAAATGCCCTACTAAAATAACGTGATCAGCAAGTTTATTTAACTTATCCAACCATCTTTTGTAGGCCATTCTGAGATAGAGATATCCTGCCCCATTTGGGAGACTAAGTACAGACAACCCAGTATTCTCTTTATCAAAGTTTTTACCCATTGGGGTATTTTGATAAAGAATTTTGGCTTCTGCTTCACACCATACCTCAAGTTGAGTTACAGTGTCAATAGCTATGTACTTATACGGCCTCCCATCATCAATAATTGCTTTCCCAATTTTAGAGAGCTCTTTAACATTATTTGCTTTAATCTTTAAAGCTTCTAACATATCTGAACCATCCTCTAAATCAATGATCAAGCAATCATTAAGTTTAGAAAGTGCTGTAGTCTTCCCAATTTTTGGGGGTCCATACAATACTAAATTCTTAGGAGACTTCCTAAGGGCTTTTACTTTGTTTTTAGGTAATTCCATGTACTACTTTGGTCTTTCGTGTATTGTAAATGTTGATAGGTCTGTTTGGAAAGGGATCATACCAAGCAAACCATCTCTGTTCTTTTCGATGTGTACGGCCAATAATCCAATAGGATCTTCACCACAATAAGTTTCGGTAATCCCATAAAGATCGTAAGGTCGCTGTAACATCATAACCACATGAGCATCTTGACCTATAGAATCTCCCCCAAACAAATCTGTTAAAAGTGGTTGGTATTGATTCTTAGCACGATGCTCTTGCTCGATATTCCTGTTGAGTTGAGATAACAGAATTGTTATACTCCCCATTTTAGCTTGCATCCACATACAACCTTTAGATAAGGTGTTTAGTTTCTGCAATTCTTGCTCCTCTTTTCCTTTGACAAGGCGAGAGTGATCAATAAGATTGATTACGAGTTTCCTCGGGTTTCGTAAAAACACTTTCTCATTGATACTTTTTATACCTTCAATGTCTTGAGGAATAGAACAAAAATAAATTGGGTAGTTTTTATACTTTTCTGTCTCTTGAACGTAACGTTTGAACTTCTCTTCTGACAGTCTCTCTTCAACAGATAGCAGTTCAAATGTTTGAAGTTTGGTGTCTTTNGATCCAGCACGAAGAATTTGCTGTTCTCCAGGCATCTCAAAACTCCAATAGATAACTGCTACATCCATTTTAGATTTGCTTAAATCCAGAATGTCAAAGATCATTTGATTACTAAAAGCACTTTTCCCAACTCCGGGTCTACCGGCAATAACATACATCTTTCCTGGCAATAAGCCCCCCATAAGATTCTTGTTCAACCGATCCCATTTTGTAGGAAGAACAATTCTCTCACCTTTCATTCCTGCACGTACCTGCTGAATAGATTTCTCTACAGACTTAGATATGTGCTGAATTTTAGGGAGCTTAAAGTCGTCTTGTGATTCTCCCCCTTGGGGAGTCTGTTGTTTCTTCTGCATCGAGTCCTATATATTTTTCCCAAGTATGATTATTTACCCACGTAGACAGCTGCTGCATATACCCAAGATTGTCACCTTTCTTGCGTATTTCAAGCTCTGTCTTAAGGGCTTCTATTACTTGAGAATGCTTTGATGCATCCCCGTTAATATATTTTTCATATTTAATTCGGGGTTTTTCATTGGTTTTTGCATCAGCATCGTGAGCCCTAAGCACTCTAATACTCCCATCTTTAGTTTTTACCTTAAGAGGAAAATAGGAGAGAAGCTCACTCCACATAGTAGAAAAGGGTGCTTGGACTAAATCAAGAAACTCTTTTCTAATTGTGTGGTGACTCTCTCCTATTTTTAAGTAGCCTTTGGTTTGCAGCTTTTCAAGGTCAATCTGAAGATCAACTTTTAAATCAAGGTCTACTAGAGTATCACTGGCTTTTTTACAACTCAGATACAAATATAAGTATTCGTCTGCAGATATTCCAAGTTTTTTTAGAATATCTGTATCAATTTCTAATACCATCAAATTGAATTTTACAGGCTGTACTCATTTTAATTACAAAGGTCTTCTTTCCTGCAAGAGATATTTCAGTAACATCATCAGGATCAACCACTTCATCCATAGAAATATCTGTGGTTCCTTTCATCATTGAATAATACTTACCAATAATCCCACAAGGAGTCCTGCCCATGTCCCGAGCAATAAGGAAAGCAGAGTTAATTCCGTTCCATCTATGGAGTATTTCTCTTTCATCCTCAAGGCTGTAACTTTGATTAAATTTTGACATCGTGTATTGAATTTACCCATTTAACATTAGATATTTGTTTGATTGCACTTGTCAACCATTTTTCTTCTTGGGAATCTTTAATGTAAAGAATGTAAATTTTACCTACCTTATCTTTACTTAACCTTAGTAATCTACCTATACGTTGAATCATAGGCAGGGCTTTTGAATCTAGACCTGCAACAATTCCTATCTCTGAGTCTGGGACATCAAACCCTTGATTAAGAGCTTTAGTAGAGCATAGAATTTTGTTTTTGTTTTCTTTGTACTCCTCTAAAATTTGTTCTCTTTTCTTTTTACTCTTCCCGCTATGGTAAGCTAAACCTTTTAAAGTATTAGCCATCATATCAGTAAAGTCGTTAGTCCCAGAAAATACAAGAGTTTTTGAGCCTTTGTGCTTTTTTACAATTTCCTCAGCAATAGTAAGTTTGTTTTCAGCTAGCTGAACAACAGTCTTACGATCTCTAATGGCTTTGTAGAACATAGCAGCAGCTGCTTTATCTCCTTGCATTTTCCCACTTAGAATTTTACTTGCGTTTTCAAAGGCATCAAATTGTCCAAGCCTGTATTTAGCATGTACAAAAAGATTATTAGCTTTTTTATACGCAGCTAATTCCTCATCTGTAAGTGTAACAGGAATACAGTAGACTTCATAAGGGGCAACTAATCCCTTAGCTACACACTCGTCTAGAGTAATTGTATATACCGGGCGTGCCAGATTTACAAGGACCTCTAAGTATTCATTTTCCTCTGGGAATGTGGCTGTTACACACAATAGTCTTTCATAACTATTGTTTTCAAATACTTTGCGGTAAACAGGACTCAATCCAAGATGAATTTCATCGCAGGCAATAATATGATAGATCGGAAGAG